>JAESGS010000132.1_pt1 | contig 114150 bp, 97 predicted proteins | sample 9269761 | NCBI WGS metagenome assembly JAESGS01 (sample SAMN15741799, study PRJNA653493) | algae metagenome | isolation source: Cyanosarcina radialis HA8281-LM2 and co-occurring heterotrophs from damp... | place: USA: Makauwahi cave, Hawaii | collected 2011-01-06 | reverse complement strand
CACTCGCTGATGCACAACGACTTCACGCCCTATTACGTGCGCGTCGGCGACAAGTGGACCAAGATCGATTATTCGAAGAAGCCATCGGACTGGATGGTGCCGCTCACGCGCGGCAAGGAAACCGACCTTATCGAAATCCCGGCCTCCTGGTATCTCGACGACCTGCCGCCGATGATGTTCATCAAGAAGTCGCCGAACAGTCACGGCTTCGTCAATCCGCACGATATCGAGCAGATCTGGCGCGACCAGTTCGACTGGGTCTATCGCGAGATGGACTATGCCGTATTTCCGATTACCATCCATCCGGATGTCGCCGGACGCCCGCAGGTTCTGATGATGCTCGAGCGGCTCTATGCCCACATGATCAAGCATCCGGGCGTGAAGTTCGTAACGATGAACGAGATCGCCGACGATTTCGCCAAGCGCTTCCCGCGCAAGAAGTAGCCATTCGGGGGGCGGTTGACCGCCCCCTTTAAACCGTTGGACGGACTTATCATGTGTTCCCTTTGCGGCATCCTCGGCGGCAACGAACATTGGGCTGACGCCGTGGTGCGCCCAGGCGTCTTCACCCGCAATGTCGAGCGGATCGATCGCCGGCGTGAGCGCGCGAACCGCGTGCGGATCGCCAATGCGATGCTCGCCCCCTTCGGCATGACGCTTGCCGATTGGCAAGGGGCATCCTTCGTCGTGTCGACGAGGACGGGCAAGAGCGAGATCATTGAGGATCTCGGCCATTTGTGGCCGGCGGCCGAAAGGCTCTGTGGTCGGGTCTGCGATCCGCTCGACCCTGCCTATATTGCCGTGGCGGAGGGGATGTGATGGCCGAGGAGATACCGCTTTTCACGCCCATCAACCTTCTGACCGGCTTCCTGGGATCGGGCAAGACGACGTTGCTGTCGCGGCTGCTTGCCGAGCCGGCGCTCAGCGACGCCGCGGTGCTCATCAACGAATTCGGCGACGTCGGCCTCGACCACCACCTCGTCGAGCGCATCGATGAGACCATAGTGCTTCTGCAGTCCGGTTGTCTCTGCTGCACCGTCCGGGGTGAACTTGCCGACGCCATCAAGGAGCTTCACTCCAAACGTGAGCGGGGGCTCGTACCGCCGTTTCGGCGCATCGTCGTCGAAAGTACGGGGCTCGCCGATCCGTTTCCGGTGCTCTCGACGATCAAGGCGGATCCGGTGTTGCGCCATCACTTCCGGCCGGGAAACGTCATCACGACAGTCGATGCCATCAATGGCCTGGCGCAACTCAAAACCTATGTCGAATCCAACCACCAGGCTGCGGTCGCTGATCGCCTGGTCGTCACCAAATCGGACCTGGCCGATGCCGGCACGGTCGCGGCATTGTCGGAGAAGCTTCGGTCTATCAATCCTGACGCGCCACTGGTGCTGGCCGCAGAACCGGATATCGATCTTGCCGCTCTCATCGACGAAGAGCCGACGTTGCGCGCGAGCGCTCAGCAATCGGCGAGCGGGTTTTACTGCGATGCGCCGATGGTTCTGACGACCGCCGAAGGTACGGCGCATGCTTCCGCCGTGACCTCATTCGTGATGACGGTCGAGCGGGCGGTGGACTGGACCGCCTTCGGCCTCTGGCTGACGATGCTGCTCAATCGCCACGGTGAGCGGGTCCTCCGGGTCAAAGGCATTCTCAATATCGCCGGGGAGGATCGTCCCGTCGCCATCCATGGCGTGCAGCATCTGGTGCATACGCCTGTCCACATGGAGCGCTGGCCGGATGATGATCGCCGCTCCCGCATCGTCTTTATCGTTGACGGTCTCGATGTCGGGCTGCTCAAACGGTCGTTCGAGGCATTCGCGCTCGATCGGTCGCCCAAACTCGCTCCGGGTGTTGCCGAGGAACCCCTTTTACAGGAACGCCTTTCGTCCAAATGAGCACGCACAAGCCTGATCAAACGACAGTTGCCACTCCTGCCTTGCATCTGGTCGGCCGGCCGAAGCTCCGGGTGCTCGGCACGGCGATTTCCCTGCTCGAGGAACTTCGGGTGCGTGCCGAAGAGGACCTCGGCATCGAGGTGGTGTTCGACAACAACGACTTCCTGACGACCCAGCACAAGGCGGCGCAGGAACCGGACAGCTACGACATATATGACCAGTGCTTCCATAACCTGGACATCGTCTGGTACTGGCGGGCGATCCAGCCGATCAGCATCGGGCGCATTGCGCTTTGGGACGAAATCAACGATCTGACGAAGACCGGGCATATCGGGCCGAATGCCCGATTGGGGCAGGGGGACGCGCCGGTCAAGAAGCTCTTCGTCCAGCCCAATCTCGAATTGGGTGATACGCCGTCGACGTCGGTTTCCATGCTGCCGACGACCCATAACTTCGACAGTTTTGCCTATCGCACGGATGTGGCGCCGAACGCGGTCGCGATGAACAGTTGGGCGGCCTTGCTCGACGAGCGTTGGGCTGGCCGCGCTGCTTTGGTCGACGAGCCGGCAATCGGCATCTTCGATGCAGCTCTTGCAGCTCAAGCTGCCGGCCTCATGAGCTTCGACAACATCGGCAGCATGAGCGTCGATGAGATCGATCGCCTGATCGGGCTGTTGGAAGAGCGCAAGAAGGACGGCTATTTCCGTGCCTTTTGGCGAACGGCCGAAGATGCTGCTCGCCTGATGTTGCGCGGCGAAACGGACATTCAGAGCATGTGGTCGACCGGTATCAACATCCTCAACGGCCAGGGCGTTCCCGTCGAGCAGGCAGTCCCTGCAGAGGGGTACCGCGCTTGGCATGGGGGATTGTGTCTCGCGCGCCACCTCTCTGGTCGAATGCTCGACGTCGCCTACGAGTATCTCAACTGGTGGATTTCCGGTTGGCCGGGTGCGGTCGTCGCCCGTCAAGGCTATTACATTTCCACCCCCGAACGGTCCCGCGCATTCATGTCGGTGGCGGAGTGGGACTATTGGTATGGCGGGCTGCCGGCGGCTAGGGATCTGCCGGGCCCTGACGGCACGATCCGTATCAAGGCGGGCTCTGTGCGCAGCGGTGGTTCCTACTGGCAGCGTGCCAACTGCATTGCCGTCTGGAACACCACGATGGACGAGCACAACTATCTGGTCCGTCGCTGGATGCAGCTCGTGGAACGCTAAAGGAAGTCTATGATGAAGGATCTCGGCGAACGCTCGATTGCGCAACTCTCGGTGTTGCTGCAATCCGGCGCACTCGATGTGCGCGCGCTCACGGAGTGGACACTTGGGCGTATCAGGGATCATGCGGACCAGGCGATCTTCACCGTCGTTACGCCGGAACGAGCGATGCGCGAAGCGGAGGCATCGCACATGCGGCTTTCGTCTGGCCGTACACTCGGCCTTCTCGACGGTATCCCGGTTGCCTGGAAAGATCTCTTCGCGATCCAGGGATTGCCGACCACCGCCGGCTCGATCGTGCTGAAGAATGATCCGCCGGCCGCCGAGGACGCAGCCGTCGTCTCAGCGCTCGCCAACTCAGGCATGGTCAGTGTCGGACGGGTCAATATGAGCGAGTTCGCCTTTTCCGGTCTCGGGCTCAATCCGCACTACGGCACACCGCGCAATCCGCGCGCCGAAGACGTCGAGCGCGTGCCCGGCGGCTCGTCCTCGGGCTCAGGCGTGGCGGTTGCCGCGGGCCTTGTACCGGTCTCGATCGGCACCGACACCGGGGGGTCCATCCGCATTCCAGCGGCGCTGAACGGCATTGTCGGCTACAAGGCGACGCGCGGCCGCTATTCGATGCGCGGGGTGTTCCCCCTGGCAAAAAGCCTCGACTCTCTTGGGCCTCTCTGCCGCACGGTGCAGGATGCCGTTTGGATCGATGCCGCGATGCGTGGTCTTTCCGCATCGGAGATACGCAGAGGTAGCCTTGAGGGCCTGTCGATCGTCGTGCCGACCAACGTCGTTTTCGATGGTGCCGAAGACGGAGTGGTCTCGGCTTTCGAGGAGGCGCTATCGCGGCTCGAACGGGCGGGCGCACGGGTCAGGCGCCAGGCGTTTCCCGCTTTCAAACGCATCTTCGAAATCATCTCTGCTCATGGCCCCCTGGTAACGGCCGAGGCATACGCCCTTCATCGCTCCAGGCTCGAAGGCGCGGATGCCGCATCGATGGACAGGCGTGTCGTTGCTCGGGCACGGCTTGGGGAGAAGATCGCACTCTGCGACTATATAGCAATCCTTGACGCCCGTGACCGGTTGATCGCCGAGGTCCAGGCGTTGGTCGGTCCGAGCGAGATCATCGCCTATCCGACGGTTTCGCACGTCGCGCCCCCGACGGCGCCGCTCGAAGCTGGTGAGACCTTGTTCGTGGAGACGAATGGCAGGACGCTGCGCAACACATTGATCGGCAATTTCCTGGATTGGTGTGGCGTCTCGCTGCCCTGTGGCACCGGCGAAGCGGGGATGCCGGTCGGCCTTCTGCTTTCGGCCCTGCCGCACCACGATACGCATCTCCTTTCCGTGGCGCTGGCCGCGGAAGACGTGGTGCGTGTGGACTGATACCGGGTGGACTGGCGGGCTTTCGCACTACGCCCACCGACAAGAGCGAGCGCACTTTGCGACTAGCCGGGCCACCGATGCCGTAGTTAACTGACCTTACAGCGCAACGCGCCTTATGAGATGGGCAAAGGTCGCTGTAGCATTTTGCAGGAGATCCTCCGCGAAAGCCTCACGCGCAAGACACGAAAGATGTCGCGAAACGAAGGCCGACGGGATCGGAGAATGACCGAGATCGGCAGCGCTTGGCACAATGGGAACAGCCGCGCGACGGGCCGTTGGACTTGATGGGAGCTTCGCATGGACGTGAGTTATTCCACGGCAGGCACCGCTGCGTTCGAACGCAAGCGCTATTGGGACGAGGCCGTGTCGAGCACTTATTTTCCGCTCGATCTGCGCTTCCAGAACGCGCAAGAGTTTTCCGGCGAACTCAACGTCTGGGATCTTGGCGCCGTCTCGCTGTCACGACTGGAATCTGACGGCCTGCTTTACCGGCGGCAGAAGCGGCATCTATTGCATGAGCGTGAGGAGAGCTACCTGATCACCGTGCCAGAGAAGGCCGAGATCAGCTTCGAGCAGAGCGGCAAGGAAGTGACTTGCAAACCCGGTGCTTTCCTGGTCGAGCGCAGCCATCTGCCCTATGAGTTCAGCTATAGTGCGAAGAATACCCTTTGGGTGCTGAAAGTGCCGATCGTCGCGCTGCGGCCCCGCGTAGGCCTGCCTGAGCGCATTGCCTCGCTGAGCTTCGATTCCACCCGCGGCACCGGTGCCCTCTTCGTCGACATGATCCGTCTGATCGCACCGCGGCTCGTGGAAATGGACGCATCGGCTCGCGACATGACCGGCAAGCACCTCGTCGACATTCTGGCGATGTCGCTGACATCGGACGAGCGCATGCTGATGTCCGATGCGACATCGGTTCAGCTCGGCCACCTTCACCGTGTCGAAGGCTTCGTGCGGGCCAATCTCGCCAGGGCCGATCTTGGACCACAAACGATTGCCGAGGCGTGCGGCATCTCGGTGCGCTATCTGCACCAGCTCATGAAGCAGCAGGGGACCTCCGTCTGCCATTGGATCCGCCTGCAGCGGCTGTTGCGTTGCGACGAGATGCTTAGGGATCCCGCCTGCCGCAAGCTGGTTTCAGAGATCGCCTATGCCTTGGGCTTCGGCGACCACGCCCAGCTCAGCCGACATTACAAGGCTCATTTCGGCCTCAGCCCGACCGAGGCGCGCGAGCGATACCTGATGGAGCGCACGGGCGCGACCGGGTAATCGGGACAGCAATTCCAGCAAAAGTACGCCGCGGTCTTGCGTCTGGAATTGCGTGAAAACAAAGAGATAGAGCGATTTCAAGATCTTCTTCTTGAACGGAAACGCTCGCGACGACCACCAACACTGCAGCGCGTGCCGCGACCGCTTTCGGCCGACGGCGAAGCCTTGCCCGATTTCTACTTTCGAGACAGGAGACGAAACTTGCAGAACCTTCGCGTAGCGGTCGATGTCGGCGGCACCTTCACCGACATTTGCATCATGGACGAGACGACGGGTCTCATCCGGGTCGAGAAGACTTCATCCTCTGTCGATCCAATCGACGGCATCATGTCGGGTGTGGAGAAGGCCGGCATCGATCTCGAAAAGGTGGCGCTGTTTTCGCACGGCACCACCGTTGCCACCAACGCCCTGATCACGCGGCGCCTGCCGCGCACGGCCATGGTGTCGACGAAAGGCTTTCGCGACGTCATCGAGATCCGGCGCGCCAACAAGGAAGACCTCTGGGATACCTACAAGGATGTCGTGCCGCCCTATGTACCAAGGCGCGACCGGCTCGTCGTTTCGGAGCGCGTCGATGCTCAGGGCGAGGTGGTGATGCCACTCGACGAGAAAGAAGCCCGTGATGTCGCCCGTATCCTCAAGCGCCGCAATGTCGCCGCCGTTGCCGTCTGCTTCATGAACGCCTTCATGAATGGCGACAACGAGCGGCGGATGAAAGAGATCTTGATGGAGGTAATGCCCGGCGTGCCGGTCTCGACTTCGTCGGAAGTGCTGCCAGAGATCTTTGAGCACGAGCGGTTTTCAACCACGGTAGCCAATGCGGCACTGAGCCCGGTCGTCGTCGACTATACCTCCAGGCTAGGTAAGCGCCTTGCCGCGGACGGCTACCAGCGCGACCTGCTGCTGCTTCATACGGGCGGTGGGGTAATGACGCCGAAGAGCGTGGAGGACTTTGCCGCCCGACTTGCCGGCTCCGGGATCGCTGCCGGTGCGATCGCCAGCAAATACATCGCCGAACTCTGCGGCTTCAAGAACTCGATCGGCCTCGACATGGGCGGCACGTCGACCGACGTCTCGCTCGCCATTGATGGCCAGTCACGGGTGACCAAAGATTGGTTCATCGAATTCGGCTACCCGATCCGCTTCTCTTCAATCGAAGTGCTGACGATCGGTGCCGGTGGCGGATCGCTTGCCTGGACGGATGAGGCGGGTTCGTTGCGCAACGGCCCACAATCGGCCGGCGCCAATCCAGGCCCGGCATGTTACGGCAAGGGCAACAAACAGCCGACCAACACCGATGCCAATGTCGTCCTCGGTCGCCTGGGCACCAGTCTTGCCGGCGGCAAGATCACGCTTGATGCGGGACTGGCAGACGTTGCGGTCAAGGACGGCGTCGCCGAGCCCTTCGGTCTCGGTGTGCACGAGGCTGCCGACGCGATCATCCGCGTCGCCAATGCCAACATGTCCGATGCCGTGCGTTTGATCTCCATCAGCCGTGGCTATGATCCGCGCGACTTTGCGCTGGTCGCTTTCGGTGGTGCCGGCGCGCTGCACGGGGCAGCGATCGCCCGGGAGCTTTCGATCCCGGCTGTGATCGTGCCGCCAAATCCAGGCGTGACCTCGGCGCTCGGCTGCTTGCTTGTCGACATGCAGCACGACTTCTCGGAAAGCTACCTGAAGGCGGCGGCCGATGCCGATCCCGCAGCGATCGAGGCAGCCTTCCTCCGTCTTGAAAAAGAGGCGCTGGAACGGCTTGCCCACGAGGGTGTCGCCGAAAGGGACGTGGTGCTCCAGCGCAGCATCGACATGATGTATCTCGGCCAGTGGCGCTCGCTCGCGGTTTCGGCTCCTTCGGCCATGACGGAGATCGCATCGCTCGTCGAAGCGTTCCACCGCGAGCATGAGCGCGAATACAACTTCCGCCGTGACGAAACGCCGGTGACCCTCTTCCGCATCAATCTAAAGGCAATCGGCGTGGTGCCGAAGGCGACGCTGGCACGCCACGAGCCGACGGGCATCACCCCCGAACCGAAGACGCGGCGCACGGTCTGGTTCGATGGCAAACGTCGCCTGGATACGCCTGTCTACGAGCGCGAAACCCTGCCGGCCGGGCTCGTTCTTGCAGGGCCCGCCATTGTCGAACAGCTCGATTCGACGGTCGTCATCCCGCCCGGGACACGCGCCGAAGTCGACCAGTATCTCAACATCATCATCCGCATCAAAGGTGAGAAGAATGTCTGAACAGCAGAGCCTTGACCCCGTCACCTTCGAGGTGTTGAAGAATTCCTTCATCACCAGCGTCGACCAGATGGCAGAGCAGATCTTGAGGACCTGCTATTCCTTCGTCATATACAACCGCGATTTCTCCAGCGCGCTCCACGATGCAGAAGGCAATTCGGCCGCTCAAGGAAACCAGGACATTGCGGTGCATGTCGGCACCCTGCATTTCACGTGCAAGGATGTCATCCGCGCCTTTGATGGCGACATGCATCCAGGCGACGTCTATGCGATCAACGATCCCTATGCTGGCGGCACGCATTTCAACGACGTGCGTCTGATCCGCCCGATTTTCGTCGACGGCCGGATCATCGCCTTTAGCCAGTCCAATGGCCACTGGTCGGATCTCGGCGGCAGCGTCCCGGGCTCGTTCGACGTGGCTGCGAAGGAAATGTTCAAGGAGGGCATGCGCATCACGCCCGTCCGGCTCTTTGATCGCGGCCGTTTCTGCAAGGATGTCGCCAACCTGATCGCCTCGAACACCCGTGATCCGGCTTCCATCATCGGCGACATTCACGCCCAAGCGCAGGCAACCCAGGTCTGTGAACGCGAAATCCTCCGGCTCGTCGGCAAGTATGGCGAGGGCACCGTTCGCCAGGGCCTCGGTGCCGTGCAGGACTATGTCGAGCGCGCCATGCGCCAGCGCATTGCCGCTCTGCCGGACGGGACCTGGGAAACCCAGGATTTTATTGACCGCGATCCGGCCGGCAGTGAGGGCATGATCCCGATCAAGGTCAAGCTGACGATCAAGGGCGACCGGGTAACCTATGATTTCACCGGCAGCCACCCGACGATCGGTTCGATCTACAACTCGGCGTTCGGTGCCACATTCTCGGCCGTTGCCGCCGGCATGAAGACTTTCTTTCCGGACCTGCCGCTCAACAGCGGGTTTTATCGTGTCTTCGATATCATTGCCCCGGAAGGCTCGATCGTCGATGCGAAATGGCCGGTGGCGGTCACCGGCTTCCTGATGCCCTTCGAGAAGATCATGAACGCGATCTACGAGATCTGGTCGAAGATCATTCCGGAGCGGGCGATCGCCTGTGCTTTCAATCTGGAATATCTCTTGACCGGCGGGCGCGATGCCCGGGCGAAAGAAAAGCCGATCTTCATGTTTTATGACTGGCTGCCAGGCGGCTGGGGTGGGCGCAACGGCAAGGACGGCTGCAACGTCACGACCGCCTGCTTCGGCACGGGACTGATGGCCCAGCCGGTGGAAGGGCAGGAAAGAGCGAACCCGATCCTGACCACCGAATTTGAAGTCCTTAAGGACTCCGCTGGTCCGGGCAAATGGCGTGGCGGCGCCGGTGTGCTGAAAACCTCGCGCATGCTCGAGGCAGAGGGCACGGTGATTTCCTATATCTGCGACCGTGAACGTGCGATCGTCTGGGGCATCGAGGGCGGGCTGCCGTCGATCCCGCACGGTCTGACACTGACGCGTGCGGCAACCGGCGAAAAGGAATGGCTGGGGGCAACCTTCTCGGATGTGGGGATCGAAAAGGGCGATATCTTTTCGCGACCGACCGCCGGTGGCGGTGGCTTCGGCGATCCGCTGGAGCGCGATCCGAAACGGGTGTTGGACGATGTCATCGACGACTACGTGTCGGTGGAACGCGCGGCCAAGGACTATGGCGTCGTGATCCTCCCCGTCGATCCGGAAATTTGCGCCTACGAGATCGACAAGGACGCAACGGTTGCGCTCCGCCGTCAGATCCGGCTGGAACGGAACGATTGGCTGGCCGCGGATCCGGAGGATGTCTCAAGGCGGTTCAAGGCTGGCGAGATCGATGCATTGGACGCTGTGCGTCGCTACGCGGTCGTTCTCGACTGGGACACGGGCGATCTGCTGCCGGTCTCCACCGAACAGTTCCGGGAGATGTACCGCAAGCGGTCGGCGGCCGCGTGGCAATAGGGACGGGGAAAGCTGGTGGGTGGGCAGTTCGCCCATCCGAGGTTGGGGGAAACGATGAGTGACATTGCGATCGTCACTGTGGGCGAGGGTGACCGGTCCGCTTGGAACGAGCTACATGGAGGATTTGCGGCCTACTATGGTGTTCAACAGACCGAAGAAATGCGCGATCGGGTTTGGGGCTGGATCAAGCAGGGCCGGCTCGAGTGCCGCCTCGCGCTCGATGGCACCGGTCGCCCGATCGGCCTGACGCATTTTCGTGAATATATTCGGCCGCTGTTTGCAGCACGCGGTGGCTTTCTTGACGATCTCTTTGTCGCACCTGAGGCGCGCGGGAGCGGCGCTGCCGCCGCTCTGATCCGTGCCGTCGCCGACATCGGCCGCGAACGCGGCTGGAACTCAATCCGTTGGATCACGCGCGACAACAACTATCGTGCACGAACGCTCTATGACCGGGTCGCGTCGCGTACCGACTGGATTACCTATGATATCACGCTTTGAAATGAGAGCAGGGAGACGCCGATGACCGCACAGCCAAATTCCACCGAAGCGCGGGACATGGCCTACCACCTCCATTCCTACACCAATCCTCGGCGTCTGGAGCGTGAAGGGCCGATGGTGATCGAGCGCGGGGAGGGAATCCATGTGTTCGACAACAGCGGCAAGCGCTATATCGAGGGCATGGCGGGGCTTTGGAGTGTCGCCGTCGGCTTCGGCGAGAAGCGGCTCGTCGAGGCCGCGCGCAAACAGCTGAGCCAGTTGCCCTACTATCATACCTTCTCGCAGAAATCGCATGGCCCGGTCGCCGATCTCGCAGAGAAGCTTGTGTCTCTCGCGCCAGTGCCGATGTCCAAGGTCTATTTCGCCAATTCCGGCTCGGAGGCGAACGATACGGCGATCAAGCTCGTGTGGTATCGTTCGAACGCACTCGGCAAACCCGAGAAGAAGAAGATCATCTCGCGGATCAAGGGCTATCACGGCGTGACGGCCCTGAGCGCGAGCCTGACCGGCCTTCCAAACAATCATCGTTCCTTCGATCTACCGTTTGCCAACATCCTGCACACGACCTGCCCGCATTATCGCACTGGTGCGGAGCCGGGACAGGACGAACTTGCCTTTTCGCGTTGCTGTGCCGAGGAACTGGAGGCGCTGATCCAGGAGGAGGGGGCCGAAACGATCGCCGCCTTCATCGGCGAGCCGGTGATGGGGGCGGGCGGCGTCATCGTGCCGCCTGAGGGATACTGGGCGGCCATCCAGGAAGTGCTCGACCGATACGACATACTGCTCATCGCCGACGAAGTGATCTGCGGATTCGGCCGTACCGGCAACATGTTCGGCTCCGAAACCTACGGCCTGCGTCCCGATATCATGACGGTCTCCAAGCAGCTCTCCTCGTCTTACCAGCCGATCTCGGCGCTGATGATCAACGAGCGCGTCTTTGAGCCGATCGCTTCCGAGGCAGACCGGATCGGCGTGCTCGGCCACGGCTACACTGCAAGTGGACATCCTGTTGCGGCCGCCGTTTCGCTGGAGAACCTTGCCATCATCGAGGAGCGCGATCTCGTTGGAAATGTGCGCCGGCTGGCGCCGCATTTTCTCGAACGGCTCAACGCACTGGAACGGCATCCCCTTGCAGTCGAGGCGCGCGGTGTCGGGCTGATTGGGGCCTTGGAACTGGAGGCCGCCGATGGTGCACCGACGGGGACGATGGGAAGTCGAGCGGCAGCCCTGTTGCAAAAGAACGGGTTGATTTCCCGCAACATCGGCGACGCGATCGCCTTCTGCCCGCCGATGATCATCACCAGGGCGGAGGTCGACGAAATGTTCGATATCGTCGAGCAGAGCCTTAAGGAACTCTCGGGACGGTAGCGATCCCACAGCGGAACCGAACGACATCTCCTACAATGCCCTGTCACTGGCGCAGTCGGGCAGGTGAGTGGACGGCGCCTGATCATGACTGAGATGCGGATGCCACCTGTTGGGCAACACTGTTCCAGTTGGGCCGCCACGTTAATACCGTCTCCCAAAGGTCTTCGTCATCCACCAATACGTCGCCGGGGCTGACGCCGACAGGCAAGACAATCCGGCGCTCGGCAGGCGGCGGAAGATCCCAGGTGCGCCATTTGGAAACACCAGCGACGATCCGCAAGCCGGCACCGCTTGATGGCCAGCACACGGGCGTCATTCTGGTCTATGCCTCAGGGTGAAATACACGGGTTCTTAGTGCCCCGAAGCCCTCCGACGATCCCCTTGACCTGCAACGCGTCTGGCCGCCGTCGGCGCGCATTTTTTCCGTTGGAAGACCAGTGGGAACGCGTATCCGCTTCGACGCCACCCCTAAAAGTTTACGGAGCGCTGGACATGGCGCGATAACTTGACTAGCACACTCATGAAAAGGAACTTGGTCCGAACCTACCGGCCCTGCGATGGAGCGTACATGTCAAGCCGCCTCAAGACATTCACTGCACTGGTACTGTCCCTATCGGCGATTCTGCCGGCAGCGGCGTCGGCCGAAACGGCCTTCCTCGACCACCGCGGCAAGAAGATCGTGTTTGCAAAACCGCCGGAGCGCGTCGTGACGATCGTTCGCTCGGCGCCGATCATCTATCGTGCCGTGGACGAAAAAGCCGATCGCATCGTCGGCATGAACAAGGATTCGCTGGTGAGGTACTTTACCAGCGGCATCTATGCCGAGATGCTCCCGGAAATGGCCAAAATCAATGCCAGTGCCGCCCAGGACGGCTTCGTACCGAATGTCGAAGCGATCCTTGCGGAAAAAACCGATGCGGTGATCCAGTGGACCCATGACGAGAAGCTTATCGAACCTCTGGAGCGGGTGGGGCTCACTGTCGTCGGCTGGCAATGCTGCTCCGAGCAGGACCGGCTCGACTATGTCACGCTCAGTGGCTACATGACCGGCCGCAACGACCGCGCCCAGGCGATCCTGAAAGCACAGTCCGAAACGTTGAAGGCCCTCGATGAAAAGGTTGCCAAGCTCGACAAGTCGGCGCTTCCTTCTGTTCTTCACATCGACAAGGTCGCCGACCAGATCCAGGTCATCGCCAACGGCTCGCAGGATCTTTCCCTTAGCGGCGTCACCAATCCGGCGGCGGATAAAACCGGTGAATGGTGGCGCACCGTCGACTTCGAACAGTTGCTCGTCTGGAACCCGGACATCATCATCATTCCCGCCTATGCGACCGACCTCAACCCCAAGGATTTCTTCGATAACCCGGTCCTTGCCAGCCTGAAGGCCGTGAAGGAGAAACGCGTCTACAAGCAGCCGGTCTTTGCCCGCACCCCCGATGCGCCGGAAATCTTCCTGACATCGGAATGGCTGGCGGCGATCGCCCATGGGGCCGATTTTGCTCCCACCTTCAAAAAGCAGATCCTCGACAACTACAAGCTCATTTACGGGGCCGAACTGAAAGACGACCAGGTCGCTGCGATCCTTGAAACTGAAAGCAATGCGCCTGCGAGCAAATATGCCGAGCTCTTCCAGTAAGGCATTGGCGAGCGTGAGAGCCGGATCGGGACGGAAACTCGCTTCCGTCTCCGTCCTGCCGGTCCTCGTGGGTCTCCTGGTGGCAGTCGTCCTCTATTCGGTAACGATCGGGCGCTACGACCTCTCCGTGCGGGACGTGGGTTACATTCTGATCGATAACGTTCACCCGTTGGTCGTTCCCTATTGGGATCCGGTCCAGGAGGTGGTGGTCGAGCAGGTTCGCCTGCCGCGTATCATGGCAGCGGTCATCATCGGCTTCGGCCTGTCCGTGTCCGGGGCCGCGTTGCAGGGGCTCTTTCGCAATCCGTTGGTGGATCCGGGGATCATCGGCGTCACATCCGGTGCCGGTTTTGGCGGTACACTCGCGATCCTTCTTGGATGGCAAGGCTACGCGCTGCTGACCATGGCGTTTCTCTTCGGCATCGGCAGCGTCTTCCTCGTCAAGCTGTTGTCCACCGTGCGCGGACGCACCAGCATGCTGACGCTGGTCCTGGCGGGCGTTGTCATTTCCGCTTTCTTTTCGGCAGCGATTTCCATTGCCAAGCTGCTGGCCGATCCATTTCAGAAGCTGCCCGCCATCACCTACTGGCTCATGGGAAGCATCGCTTCAACCAACTATCTGGATGTTTTGCTGCTCGCGGTCGCCGTGGGCCCCTCCACCATCGCAATCTACCTGCTGCGCTTCCAGATCAACATCCTGTCACTCGGCGAGGAAAAAGCCCGTGCGCTCGGTACGAAAGTGGTGTTGGTGCAATGGATCATCCTCATTGCCTCCGCATTGATTTCGGCTGGGGTGGTGGCGTCCTCCGGCATCATCGGCTGGGTCGGTCTCGTGGTTCCGCATATCGCGCGCGCGTTCGTCGGCGCCGATCATCGGCGCATCTTGCCGGTGGCGGGCGTGATTGGCGCGATCTACCTGCTGCTGGTCGACGATCTGGCCCGGACGGTCACCACGGCGGAAATCCCGCTCGGCATCATCACCGCTCTGATCGGCGTTCCCGTTTTTGCCGTCATCCTTCGCCGCCTGCATGCAAAGGGAGGCTGGAGCAGTGATTGAGGCACGAGATCTGACCGTTGAACGCGGGGGCAGGACCATTCTGTCCAATTACAGCCTTCGCCTCGAGCGCGGGCATGTGCTTGCCGTGCTTGGGGCCAACGGTGTTGGCAAGACGACGCTCATCAACACGCTGATAGGTGTCATCAAGCCGAAATCCGGCCAGCTTGCCGTCACCGGGCAGGTGGGTTTCGTGCCGCAACTGTTCGAGGCGCCCTTCGCCTATTCCGCCTTCGACATCGCACTCATGGGACGCGCGCGTCACCTTGGTCTTTTCGGTGCACCGGGCAAGAAAGACTACGAGATCGTCCGGCATTATTTCCGCCTGCTTGGCATCGAACATTTCGAGGAGCAGTCGTTCAACTCCTTAAGCGGCGGCCAACGTCAGCTGGTGATGATCGCCCAGGCACTGTCGTCTGAATGTGATCTTCTGGTGCTCGACGAGCCCTGTGCGGCGCTCGACTACAAGAACCAGGACAAGGTCCTTCGTCTGCTCGAACACCTCAACGACCAGCACGGCATGACGATCGTATTTTCGACCCATATGCCGCAGCACGCAGTCGAGATCGCCAGCGACGTCCTTTTGATGACAAGTGGAAGCAAATATGTCCGCGGGCCGATGGCTGAGGCGCTGAGCGCCGAGAACCTGACGGCGCTCTATGACCTGCCGATTGCGCGGGCCGATTTCGATGGGCTCCCCAAGCATACCTATGCCCCTGTCTTTCGACATGATGGAGCTCGTTTTGATGGCTGACGTGACGCCCAACGCCGCAAAGCGGATCGCCTATATCCACTGGGGCAACAGTTGGCAGCTGCGAAGCTTCCAGGACTTCGACCACTACGTCGACGACCTCATCTATATCCACGATCTGCCTCGGTTCGATCTTTCGGCCTACGCTGCAGTCATCATGCCGGATGCGATGGATGCGGCCGCGCCACTCCCGCACCGACAGCAGCTGAATGCCTATTTGAAGGGTGGCGGCTTTCTCGTCGTCAGCCTGCAGGGGCATGCCGACTGGCTCGACATTCCCGGCCTTGAATGGGCGCCGGGAAACTGCCGCGACTGGCTGTGGTGGACCAAAGGGGAACAGCTGGAGGTGAGCTTCACACAGCCCCTTCATCCGATCACCGACAGTATTCCGCTGTCGCATATGAGCTGGCATTGGGGCGGATCTTATAACGTGCCGGAAGGCGCGCGTTCGATACTCGAGATTGATGGCGGACGCGGCAGCCTGTTTCTCGACTTTCCGTCGTTGCCGGGTGGCGGGCGGCTGTTGCTTTCAACGCTCGATCCTCACTCCCACAACGGTCAGCGTTTCATGCCGGCGACCACGCGGTTCCTTCAGTCCTTCTATCCTTGGCTCAACCGAGAACTCGGCATCGACCGCCCTTTGAACAATCGCTTTACCTACCTGCAATGCTCGCATGTGCCCTCGGAGTGGCATCCCGCTTGGATCGAGGAAAGTCTCGAACGTGCCGGTTTTAAGACCTCGTTCGCGCCCCTCTACGAACTCGGCCCCGAACTCCTGGAAAAGACGGACACGCTCTATATCCCGAGTAGCCACGACGAGTTCTTCCTGAAGTCCCGGTCTGACGAACTCCTTGCGTTCCTCGCCCACGGCGGAAATCTGGTCATTTGTGCCGAGCCGTGCCAGCCGTGGCTGCCTTTCATGGCACCGTTCCATGCGGTGTCGCCGCGTCCGTTCACCAACATCAAGGTGCGGGTGCGCAACGACCGGTTCGGCATCTTTTCCGATCTGGGCGAAGACTTCGATGGCTGGGAAGGCATCTTCGGCCAGTATGCAAGAGGCTGGAGCGATCCGCCCCCCGGAGCAATCTGGCTGACCGATGTCGGACCGGAGGGCGACCCGAAACCTGCAGACTGGCTATGGCAGTACCCGACGACGACGGGGCGCGGCGGCTACGTCTTCATGCACAATGGCGACAACATGACCCGTTACCCAGACCGTGGCCCAAGGAAGGAAGCACTGGTCGCCAATGTCTGCCTCGCGCTTCGCCGGCTCTCCATGGGCGAATTGCTGATCTGAAGGATCACATGAGGTGGCCCCTGTTGGTGCTCGTACCCAACAGTGCATGTGTTCACGGCCAGGCCGCGTAGTTCGTGTTGACGTCGTTCCTCTTCAGGGCGGCGCCGGTGCGATGGGCGCGGGGCGACACGCCGGCGATGCGCTTGAAGAACCGGCTGAAATAGGCTGCGTCCTTAAAACCGAGCACTTCTGCGACTTCTGAAACCTGCAGGCCGGAATTGTCGAGCAGGATTGAGGCCTCAGTCATCAGCCGCTCGTGGATCAGTTCCATCGGCGTTCGCCCGGTTGCTCGCCGGGTCGCGGTGTTCAGCCGGTCGGCGGTCACGCCGAGCGCCTCGGCATAGGTGCTGATCGACCAGTGATCGCGAATGTGCAATTCCACGAGATGGACGAAGCTGCGCACGATCGCCCGCGGCGACGGTTGCGGTCGGTCGTGACCGGGGTTTGCCAGCCGCCAGATGGAGATCAGTACCAGCGCCAGGTGGTGGCGGATGACTTCCTGTGCGCCAGGCTCGTTGGCGCTGAGTTCCTGCTCGATGGCTTGCAGCGCCTGGGACAGCTGTCGGGCAGCCGCGACCGGGATACGGGCGCCAAGGATCGGGCGAGCGATCGCTTCGCGCACCTGGGCAAAGACGGCGCCTGTCGGCATCGCCGAACCGAGCACGAGATCGGGAATAGCCAGCGACGCTCCCTCGGCACCCGCGTCGAACAGGACGGATCCGGTCTCGCCTGCCGGCGCCCAGACGATTGCCGGGCCGGATAGCGGCACGTCATGTCGACCGAGGCGGATATGCCCGCTACCCGAGAGCACGACGAAAGTCCGGTTACGGGTCCCGCGGAACGTCCATTCCGATTGCGACAGGGCCGCCTTGAACACCCTTGCCTCAGTTGGGCCGGCGGGGCGAGTGCTCGACGGGTTCGTTGCGGAGGTGCTGGAGGCTGGCGTCACATCGCGATCCCGGTTTCCGTGAAAAGTACAAGTATCTCTTGTAAAAGTCTATTCCGTCCCGACAGTGCCGGTATTAGCCTGACATGGTCGAATACAGCTTCTGGATGCCGGAGGAGAACAGGCACCAGGCGAGCATGACGACGGGGCTCGCACCACGCGGGCAAATGGGAGGAGAATCATGAAAACCTTTCGACGCAGGCAAGTCCTGCGAACGACGGCGCTTGCCGTGATCATGCTCGCCAGCGGCGTCGCCAGCACGGCGATGGCGGCTGAGGACCGCAAGTCCGTGAAGATCGGTTATGCGATCTCGAAGACCGGGCCGAACGCCGGCGGCGCAGGTATCACCACGCTGCCGAACTACCAGCTCTGGGTAAAGGACGTGAACGACGCAGGCGGCCTCGAACTGCCCGACGGTTCCAAGCTGCCGATCGAAGTCATCGAGTATGACGACCGCTCCTCGTCCGAGGAGGTCGTGCGGGCTGTCGAGCGCCTGGCGACGCAGGACGAGGTGGATTTCATGCTGGTGCCCTGGGGCACGGGCTTCAACTTGGCGGTCGCACCGCTGTTTGACCGCTACGGCTATCCGCAGCTCGCCGTTTCCGCCGTCACCGACAAGGCGCCGCAATTCGTGCAGCGCTGGAAGAAGAGCTTCTGGATGCTTGGCGGCGGCCACGACTATGCCCGGGCACTCGCCGCGATCCTCGCCGACACCAGCAAGGCCGGCACGATCAATACCAAGGTGGCGATGGTCTCGGTCGCCGACGGCTTCGGCATCGATCTGGTCACCGCCGCCCGGCCGGCGTTTGAGGAAGCCGGCATCGAAGTCGTCTACGACAAGACCTATCCGGTGGGCACCTCCGATTTTTCGCCGATGATCAATGAGGCGAAGGCAAGCGGTGCCGATACCTTCGTCGCCTTCTCTTATCCGCCGGATACTTTCGCGCTGACGCAGCAGGCGCAGGTCGTAAGCTTCAATCCCAAGGTGCTCTATCTCGGAGTTGGTACCGGCTTTCCGGTCTACGGCAAGAACAACGGCGACAACGCCACAGGCATCATGAGCCTGGGTGGCATCGACCCGAACAACGCGGCCAACGCCGACTATCGCAAGCGCCACGAAGCCGTCACCGGCGTCGCGCCTGATTATTGGGGCAGCGTCATCACCTATGCCAGCCTGCAGATGTTGCAGGAGGCGATCAAGCGCAAGGGTCTCGACCGGGAGGCGGTGTCTGCCGAACTCGCGAGCGGCACATTCGAAACCGTCATCGGCGAAACCCGGTTCAAGGACAACCAGTTGCGCAAGCTCTGGTGGACGGGACAATGGCAGAACGGCCAGTTCGTCGGCGTGGCGCCGGGCGACAGGGAGGGCGCGAGCAAACCCGTCCTGCCGCGCCAGGCGTGGAAGACGCCCTGACGCCGCATCGCCCAGCAAACCGCGCCAGGTAGAGCCAAGCACAAGGCCGTCACGGTGCGCCATGCCCGGCCTCCAGGTCCGCTCAGCGAGACAAGACCCTTCCCCATCAAGGGGAAGGGCGATCGTAAGGGACAGGCGCGCGATCGCGACGGTCCCAAAGAATGAAATAGAGGAGGAGGCCGATGTTCACCACGGCCCTTTTGTCCGGGCTCGTGCTCGGCGGAACCTATGCGCTTGTCGCGATGGGGCTGACGCTCCAATACGGCATCGCACGGATCATGAATCTCGCCTATGGCGAGATCATCATCGCTGCGGCCTTTCTGGCCTATAGCCTGTTCAATTTCTGGGGGCTTAATCCGGTGCTCGGCCTGCTGATGGCTGCACCGGCCGGCTTTGCCCTCGGCTATCTGATCTATGCCGTGATGATGCGGCCGCTGGTGGCAAGGGCGAAGGACAAGGCGAGCCTCGAGATCGATTCCATCCTTGCGACCTTCGGGCTGCTCTTCGTCATCCAGGGCGTGCTGCTCGTCAGCTTCGGCGCCAACTTCACCAGCTACAGCTACCTCAACGTCGCCGTCGACGTGTTCGGGACGACGATCGCCGCCAACCGGCTGCTCGCCTTTGTGCTGGCCACCGTCTTTGCGGGCGGTCTCTACCTGGTCCTCACGCGCACGCTCTGGGGCACGGCACTGCGCGCCGTCTCGGTCGCGCCAGGCTCGGCGCCACTCGTCGGCATCGATATCGACCGTGCCGCTCGCCTGGCCTTTGCGCTCGGCGGAGCGCTTGCGGCGGCCGGGGGCGTGGTGATTTCGATGTACCAGACTTTTACCGCCACCTCCGGCGTTGTCTTCACCATGAAGGCGCTGATCGTCGTGATCATGGGCGGTGTCGGCAACGTTCCAGGCGCGCTGTCGGCCGGCCTTATCCTCGGCGTCGTCGAGACTTTCGTTGCCACCTATCTCGATCCCGGCCTGACGCTGGCTTCAACCTATGCCATCTTCCTTGCGGTGCTGCTGTGGCGTCCCGCCGGCCTGTTCGGGAGGGCTGCGCGATGAGCCGTATTCCACTTTTGCCAGCCCTGTTTTTCGTCTTGGTGGTCTGCGGACTGGCCTTCGTGCCCTGCCTCGTCGGTCCCTACGGCGTAACGCTCATGATCGGCATGCTCGGCTACGTGACGCTTGCGACAGCCTGGGCGATGTTCTCCGGCCCGACGCGCTATGTTTCGCTCGCAACCGTCGCCTTCTTCGGCATCGGCGCCTACACGGTCGCCGTCTTCAGCGAGAGCCTCAGCTATCCCGTTCTGCTTCTCGTTGCCGCCGCGATCGGCCTTGCCGTTGCTGTCGTCGTCGGTCTGTCGACGTTGCGCCTTGCCGGGGTCTATTTCGTCATCTTCACCTTCGGTCTTGCCGAACTGGTGCGCCAGCTGGTCACCTGGTACGAGGTCAACATGACGGGAACGCTCGGCCGCTACATCTTCCTGCCGGTGACGCCCGAGGGCATCTACTGGCAGCTGCTTGCGCTTGCCACCGTCACCTTCCTCTTGTCCTGGGCAATCGGTCGCAGCCGCTTCGGGCTGGCGCTGAAGGTCATCGGCGACGACGAAGTCGTGGCGCGCCATTGTGGCATCGATATTGCCCGGTTGAAGCTTGCGCTCTTTGCCTTGAGCTCCGTGATCATCACGCTGGTCGGAGCGATCCAGGCGCCGCGCTGGACCTATGTCGAACCGTCCATCGCGTTCAACCCGACTGTTTCGTTCCTGACACTGATCATGGCCCTGCTTGGCGGTGCCAACCGGCTCTATGGCCCGATCTTCGGGGCGGTGCCGCTCTTTCTCTTGTTCGAGTGGCTTTCGGCCAATTTCCCGAACCACTATTCGATCATCCTCGGCCTTCTCTTTATCGCCATCGTCTTCGTTCTGCCGCGCGGTGTGCTCGCCTTTGCCGAAGGACATTGGAGCCGCTGGCGTCGTCCGGCCATCAAGCCGGCCGCAGGAGGGGCGCAATGAGCGAGATCCTGACCATTTCCAGCCTGACGAAGCGTTTTGGTGGGCTGACAGCGGTCAACACCGCGTCGTTCTCACTGACCAAAGGCGAAATCGTCGGGCTTCTCGGCCCGAATGGCTCCGGCAAGACCACTGTGCTCAACATGATTTCGGGCCACCTCGCACCATCAGACGGTACAATTGTGCTGAACGGCAAGACTATCTCCGGTCTGGCGCCCAACCGGATCGCCGCGAAGGGCGTTGCCCGGACCTTCCAACTGGTGCGCGGACTGCCGTCGCTCACTGTCGCCGAGAACGTCATCGCCGCGCTCGCCTTCGGTCGTCGAAAGCTTTGGGGGGAAGAGGCCCGCAGCGAGGCGCTTACCCGACTTGCCGAGGTCGGCCTTGCGCTGAGGGCCGATCAGAGCGCGCAGGAGCTGACCTACATCGATCAGAAGCGCATGGAGCTTGCACGCGCGCTGGCCTCAGAGCCGGAACTGTTGCTGCTCGACGAATGGCTCGCAGGCCTCAACCCGACGGAGCTTCGCACCGGCATCGACCTTATCCGGGGACTTGCCGATCGCGGCATCACCATCCTGCTCGTCGAGCATGTGATGGATGCCATCCGGGCCCTTTGCGGTCGTTGCGTCGTCATGAATGCCGGGCGCAAGATCGCCGATGGGCCGACGGCAGAGACGCTGACCGATCCGCAGGTTGTCAAAGCCTATCTTGGAGATGGCCATGCTTGAAGTCAGCAATCTCTGCCTGCACTACGGACGCCATGTCGCTTTGCGCGACCTGTCGCTCCGGATCGGCAGACGCGAAACGGTCGTCATCCTCGGCGCCAACGGCGCCGGCAAATCGTCCTTGCTCAAGGCAATTGCCGGCCTGGTCCGGCCGGACGCCGGTGCGGGCATCACCTTTGACGGCCGCAATATTACCGGCGTCCCAGCTCATGATGTGGTCGAAGCCGGCATAGCACTGGTACCGGAGGGACGCGGCGTCTTTGGCGATCTGACGGTTGAGGAGAACCTCGCCCTTGGCGCCTATGCAAGGCGGGCAAGAGACGGCGCGCGCGACCGTCAGGCCTTTGTCTACGAGCTATTCCCGAAACTGCGTGATCGAAGGCGCCAATACGTCAACACCATGTCTGGCGGCGAGCAACAGATGGTGGCGATCAGCCGCGCGCTGATGTCGAAGCCGGACCTTCTGATGCTGGACGAACCGAGCCTGGGGCTCGCACCGGTGGTCGTCGGCGAACTCTTCGCCAGTCTCGGACGGATCCGTGAGGCGGGGCTTGCGCTGCTGATCGTCGAGCAGAACGTCAAGAAGAGCCTATCGATCGCCGATCGCGGCTACCTCGCCGAAGCCGGGCGCATCACCGGCGAAGGTACTGCACAGGTGCTGATGAACGATGCGGCTGTCCAGCGCGCATTCCTCGGCGCTGCCGTCTGAAATATCGAATAAGGAGAAACCCATGAACATGCTGGGATTGAAGATCAACAACGCCGAGATCGAGGCTGCGGACGGGCGCTTCTTCGAGCGACTGAACCCCATCTCGGGCGAGGTGGCCTCGAAGGTGGCGGCCGCCAGTGTCGATGATGCGCGGCTCGCGGTGAATGCCGCGGCGAAGGCTTTCCCGGCCTGGGCCGCGACCGGTCCCCGCGAGCGTCGCAAGTTGCTGCTTGCCGCCGCAGACCGCCTGCAGGCAAACGCAGAGGAATTCGTCGCCTCTATGGCCGCCGAAACCGGAGCAACGGCGGGTTGGGCGATGTTCAATGTCGCCCTTGCCGCAGACATGCTGCGCGAAGCCGCTTCGATGACGACGCAGATTTCCGGCGAGGTCATCCCCTCCAACCGGCCAGGTAGCCTCGCCATGGCCGTCCGCCAGCCGGCCGGGGTGGTGCTCTCGATCGCGCCATGGAATGCGCCGGTCATTCTTGGGGTGCGCTCGATCGCCATGCCGCTTGCCTGCGGCAACACCGTGGTAATGAAGACATCGGAAATCTGCCCCAGAACCCACCGTTTGATTGTTGACGCGCTGCACGAGGCGGGCCTGCCCGATGGCGTGCTCAATGCCGTGTCGAACGCGCCGGAAGACGCCGGCGCGATCGTCGAGGCACTGATCGCTCATCCGGCCGTGCGGCGCGTCAACTTCACAGGGTCGACGCGCGTCGGGCGCATCATCGCCGAGACGGCGGGCCGCCACCTGAAGCCGGCGCTGCTCGAACTCGGTGGCAAGGCGCCCTTCGTCGTGCTCGATGATGCCGATCTCGACCAGGCTGTCGCTGCCGCTGCCTTCGGCGCCTACATGAACCAGGGACAAATCTGCATGTCGACCGAACGCATCGTCGTCGACGAGGCGATTGCCGACCGTTTCGTCGAGGCGCTGGCGGCCAAGGTGAAGACGCTCAAGGCAGGCGACCCGCGCAAGGGCGAAACGCCGCTCGGCTCCGTCGTCGATGCCCACGCCGCGCAGCGCATCGATGCGCTCGTCCGCGACGCCGTGTCCAAGGGTGCCGTCCTTGCTGCCGGCGGCGGCAGCAACGGCACGATCGTCGACGCCATCCTGCTCGACCGCGTCGTTCCGTCCATGCGCATCTATGGCGAGGAAAGCTTCGGACCGGTGGTTTCGGTGGTGCGTGTGGGGTCGGTCGACGAAGCCATCCGGGTCGCCAACGACACCGAATACGGCCTGTCCTCGGCCGTCTTCGGTCGCGACATCAACCGGGCGATGGCCGTCGCCCGTCGCATCGAGTCCGGCATTTGCCATATCAACGGACCGACAGTCCATGACGAGGCGCAGATGCCGTTCGGCGGTGTCAAGGAGAGCGGCTACGGCCGCTTCGGCGGCAAGGCCGGCATTGCCGAGTTCACCGAACTTCGATGGGTCACCATCCAGGACGGACCGATCCACTACCCGATCTGAATGCGCGCCGACCGCCGCTGCCGCGTCCATTGAGGGTGGGTGACAACGGGCTGCCCCAAGGACGGCAACAACCAGATGCGTGCGAAAGGAGACCCGCAACGTGCCAGCGCTTGATCGCAAGACCTGCATCGTGACCGGCGGGGCCGGCAGCCTTGGCCTTGCCTGTGCCAGACTGTTTCTGGCCGAAGGCGCCAAGGTCACCCTCGTCGACCTTTCCCTGGCATCCCTTGAAAATGCGGCGGAAGGCTTGCCGCGCGATCGTCTCCTGCTCATCGCCGCTGACGTTTCCGACAGGGCCGGGACGCAGCGTTATGTCGACGAAACCGTCGCGCGCTTCGGGCCGATCGACGTGTTGGTCTCCAATGCCGGAAATTTCGGCACTGTGGCGCCGATTGCCGATTATCCCGACGATGTGTTCGACGCGGTCCAGGCCGTTCATGTGAAGGGCGCGTTCCTCGCCGCCAAGCATGGGGTTCCGGCAATGCGTGATGGTGGCAGCATCGTCATCACCTCGTCGGTGGCGGCCACCCGGGGCGACGCCGGCGTCTACGCCTACATCACCGCCAAACATGCGCAGGTCGGCCTGATGCGTTGCCTGGCAAAGGAACTGGCGCCGCGGCGCATCCGGGTCAACACCATTCACCCCGGCCCGATCGACAACGGCTTCCAGCTTGCGGTCGAACAGGGCCTGGGAGCCGCGATCGGCGGAGACGGAACCGAATTCTTCAACCGGATGATCCCGCTCGGGCGGCATGGAACGCCTGACGAGATCGCCCGCTCGCTGCTCTACCTTGCCTCGGATCAGTCGAGCTTCGTTACCGGAACGACGCTGATGGTCGACGGCGGCATGAGCTGCTGACAACAGAAGGGAGCGTACTTTGGCTATCGAGAACGGCGAACACGACACAGGGACGATGACGGCAGGCGGCGCCTTGCTCGCACGGCTCAAAGCGGTGGGCGTCGACTACATCTTCGCCAATTCCGGCACGGACTTTCCGCCGATCATCGAGGGGTTAGCCGAGGCTGACGCCAAGGGTGTGGCCTTGCCCGAGGCGATTGTCATGCCGCACGAAAGCGCGGCAATGGGTATGGCCCATGGCTACTATCTGGCGACCGGGCGGGCGCAGGCGGTCATGGCCCACACCAATGTCGGGCTTGCCAATTGCGCGATCGGCGCGATCAATGCGGCCACCGAGCACATCCCGGTCCTGTTGTTTTCCGGCAAGACGCCGGTCACCGAGCGCGGCCAGCTCGGCTCGCGCACTGTGCCGATCGGCTGGGGCCAGGAGATGCGCGACCAGGCGGCGCTGGTGCGTGAGGCGGTCAAGTGGGACGACGAGCTGCGCTTTGCCGAACACGTGCCTGAGATGGTCGACCGCGCCTATGCCATTGCCACCTCGACGCCACGCGGCCCCGTCTATATGAGCCTGCCGCGCGAGGTGCTGTGCCGCCCCTGTCCGAGCGACGGGCTTGCCGAACCGCTCTCGATGAAGCCTGCGGTGCATGCGCCATCGGCTGAGGCGATCGCGGAGGCGGCCAAACTGCTCGCGGGGGCTCAAAACCCGGTCATCGTCGCCCAACGCGGGGCGGGCTCCGATGCCGGCTTTCAGGCCCTGTCGTCGCTTGCGCTCGATCGGGGCATTCCGGTTTGCCAGTACTGGGCCGTGCAGCTTGCCATCGCCACCGATCATCCGATGGCAGCCGCCGCCGATCCGAAGGCGCTGGTGGAAGACGCCGACGTCATCCTCGTGATCGATGCGCTGGCGCCGTGGTCGCCGGATATCCATCGGCTCAAACCCGGCTGCAAGGTAATCCAGCTCGGGCAGGATCCGCTGTTCCAACGGTTTCCCGTTCGCTACTTCCGTTCCGACGTGACGATTGCGTGCGACATCGACACGGGGCTCCTGGCTCTGCAGGACGCCGTGCGGCAATTTCCGGTGCCAGCCGAGGTCGAAGCGCGCCGCGGGCGCGTGGCCGCAACCAATCGCGCCGCCCGCGAGGTGATTCAATCAAAGGCAAGGACCGGCATGGCCGATCCCATGACCAAGGAATGGGTGAGCCTGAAACTGTCGGAGGCGATCGCCGGACGCGAGGCGACCGTGCTTTCCGAACTTGGCTGCCCGCTTGGTCCGATGCGGCTTGATCACCCGCGGGCCTGGTACCAGGAGCCGCATTCCGGCGGTCTCGGCTGGGCGTTTCCGGCCGCGCTCGGAATGCAGCTGGCCGACCGCGACAGGCTGGTCGTCGCGACGATGGGCGACGGTTCCTACATCTTTTCCAATCCGGCTGCCTGCCACCAGATCGCCGAGGCGCTGGCGCTGCCGATCCTCATCGTAATCCTCAACAATGCCGAGTGGGGTGCCGTGCGCCAGTCGGTGCTCGGCGTCTATCCCGATGGCTATGCCGCAAAAGCAAACCGGATGCCGCTCACCTCGCTGTCGCCGGTTCCCGACTTCGCCAAGGTTGCCGAAGCCAGCAATGCCTATGCCGAGACCGTCAGCCGCAGCGAGGAACTGGCGGAAGCGCTGAAGCGCGCCATCAACCACATCGAAACCCAACGGGGTGCTGCGTTGCTGAACGTGCACGTGCGCGCCTGAGTATCAGTCAAAAAGGGAGGACATCATGCCTGAGCTTGCGACAACGGAATTTTGGAAGGACTTAAAGCCGATCACGAAAGTGTTCCAGCCGGACGCATTGCCCGAGGTTTATCTGGAAAATGCGCCGACGCAGGACGAGCGCTTCTATGTGCCCTTCACCGAAACCGTATCGTCACGGCCCCTGTGGATCTCACCGACGCAGAACAAATGGTGCGATATCCTGATGGCGAAGAAGGCAGGACTGGTAAACCGCCACTACCATCCTCACGAAGTCTTCGCCTATACGATCTCGGGCAAGTGGGGCTACCTGGAACACGACTGGACGGCAACGGCCGGCGATTTCGTTTACGAAACACCGGGCGAGGGCCACACCCTGGTTGCCTATGAACACGAACAGCCGATGAGAGTGTTCTTCCAAGTCAAGGGGCCGCTGATCTGGCTCGACGAGAAGGGTGAACCGGACGGCTTCTTCGACGTGCATAACTACATCGCGCTTTGTCGTGACCACTACGAGAAGGTCGGCCTTGGTCGCGATTACGTCGATCGCCTGTTCCGATAGACGATCGCTTCACTCGCGACAGCAATCCTGCACGCCGCAAGATTGCGGATCGGTCTGATCCGCATCTACACGTCTCATGTTAGCACCTTTGATGCGATAACTTTTGCCGTCCGGCACTAGGCCGGATGATTAAGTTGGACCGATATGCGGCTTCTAACCGGAGCGTTTAAGGTTTCGATCGCCTTTGTTTCTGCGAAATAGGCGCAGTTCAGTACAAGAGACTGAAGGCTGTCGTCGGATAAAGGACATCAAGCAGGTTCCGCTAGGTATGCCTGAATGCGGGCAAAGAGCCTAAAATGTTCTTCGTTCTGCAGGTTACCGCGACGCTTTCATGTTAGTATTACTATATAACAAATAATGTCTTGTAACGGGTGGGTATGCGTGTATTCTCGTTTAAATAGCTATGAGCACTTAGTCTGATTGTGTCCCGATTACCGTGTTGTGGGGATGTCATTATGATCGACTGGTTCGTAAGCACGCTTCGCACATATCCTGAAATTGCAATATTTCTCTCCCTGGCGCTTGGTTACTACTTCGGGTCGTTCACGTATAAGGGCCTCGGCCTTGGCGCGGTAACGGCCACGCTGGTTGCTGCCGTCATCATCGGACAGATCGGGATCACGATTTCGCCGCCTCTCAAGGCCACGTTCTTTCTGATGTTCCTGTTTGCGATTGGTTATGGCGTCGGTCCGCAGTTCGTGAGAGGCATTGCGAAGGATGGCATCCCGCAGGCGCTGTTTGCGGTCGTGGTCTGCGTCTTTTGCCTCGGGGCGCCATTTATCGCGGCCAAAATAGCAGGTTATGACGTTGGTTCCGCACTGGGCCTTTATGCCGGATCGCAAACCATCTCCGCATCGATGGGCTTGGGAACGGACGCAATCAATCGCCTTGGTCTTGCGCCTGAGGAAACCAAGCGTTTGCTGGATGCGATGCCGGTCGCCTATGCCGTCACCTATATTTTCGGCACGGTGGGGTCGGCTATCGTCCTAGCCCTTTTCGGTCCGGCGCTGCTGGGTATCGACTTGGAGGCCGAGTGCAAGCGCTACGAGGCGGAGCAGGGTGGCCAAAAGGAAGCGGGCGGTGCTGGAACTGCCTGGCACCATTACGAGCTACGTGCCTACCGTGTTCGCGAGGGTGGCCCGGTCGTCGGCAAGACGGTACGTGAGGCCGAAGCGCTGATCCCCGAACAGCGCGTGTTCATCGAGCGTATTCGACGAGGGTCGAAGATCGAGGAAGCGACTGCGGATATGGTGGTTCAGGCGGGCGACGTCGTTGCCGTTGCCGGGCGTCGCGACGTGCTGGTGAGCCTGATCGGTCAGACTGCGGAAGAGGTTGACGACCGCGAACTACTGGCGGTGCCCATCGAGGGCGTCGACGTCCTTGTCACTGTCAAGGAAGCGGATGGAAAGACACTGGCCGACCTGGCGCAATGGCCGACTTCTCGCGGCGTCTTCCTGCGGCGGATAGCTCGTGGCGCGACGGCGACGGAAATCCCCATCCTTCCAAACACGCAGATCCATCGTGGCGACATCCTGACGATCGTCGGCCGGACCCAGGATACTTCAGCTGCAGCGAAAGCGCTCGGTGTGGCCGACCGCCCGACTGACGTCGCGGATGTCGCGTTCATCGGCGCCGCGATCGCGATCGGTGGCTTGCTCGGTGCGCTCGTTTACAAGGTCGGGGATGTGCCGTTTACCCTGTCCACGTCCGGGGGCGCATTGATTTCCGGGCTCTTCTTTGGCTGGCTGCGCTCCGTGCGACCGAAATTCGGGCGCATACCGACCTCGACCGTCTGGTTCATGAACTCGGTCGGTCTGAATGTCTTCATCGCCGTGGTCGGCATTTCCTCGGGCCCGGGTTTCGTCGCCGGCTTGCAGCAGCTTGGTTTCAGCCTGTTCCTTTGGGGCATATTTGCAACGACCGTGCCACTGGTGCTGGCCATGTATGTCGGGAAATACGTGTTCCGGTTCCATCCCGCCATTCTCCTGGGGTGTTGCTCCGGTGCGCGCACGACCACCGCGTCGCTGGGGATGATCAACGATCGGGCCAAGAGCCAGATCCCCGGGCTCGGCTATACCGTGACCTATGCCGTCGGCAACACCTTGCTGACGATCTGGGGCATGGTGCTCGTGATGATGATGACCTAGGTCCTCTCTGGGACAGGCCCGGGGGCGGGTCCGTCGGAATGCGCGTAAAACCAACAGATAGACAATCCGTGCAGGACCGTTCCGATCGGAAATGCCCTTGCGCCTCCATTGCGGGGCGGCGTGGATCGTCTTTCTGCGCGCGGAAAAGACCGGTCCTGCGGACCGCTTCGGCGACCGGAATTTAGTTGCCACAGAGTGAGAGCCGCGCGTTGGGGCGGCGGGCAGTCCTTTCAAAACTGGATCGGGAGCGTGTTATGTCGAACAAGACCGCACATGTTGATCAGTTTCTGCTCATCCATTCGGGGCGTGCAGACAATTGGCGCGAAATCACCACGCTCGCGGACGCCTGGGCCGCCAAGCGTGGCGAGCGGGCAGCGCTGGAAGCGGCGATCGTCGCGGTTAGGGCGGCCGAGGAGTACCACGCCTATCCGGGGGGGCGATTGCTGTCGGCGCTGGCCGAGCGCATCGCCACGGATGACGCCGGCGGGGCTGCAAAGCTAGCCCGACGCATCTCGAACGGATTGCTCACCCATTCCTATCGCGGCCGCCCGAGCGAGTGGGACGTGCATGAAGAGATGGCGGCGACCGAAGTGACTGACATCATGCCACCGGGAACGGGCGAGGCAGGCGGGCGGCGCCCCTATTTCGAAGTTCTTTACGTCAATAGCCAGCCCGCCGCGCGGTGGGATGCCTTCGCAGCCGAGATCCGCAGGCTGCGCCGACCGGAGGACGGGTTCATCTACGAGCCCGTTCTGGTGGGTTCGTTCGAGGATGCCTTTTGCGCGGCCGCTCTAAATCCCGATATCATTGCCGTCGTGCTGGCCGAAGGATTTCCGTACCGCTCGCGTCACGACGCGCCAGTGCTTCGCTCGGTGCTTGACCCCCTGGGAGAGACCGAGGGACCGGATATGTCGGCGTTGCGCCTGGCGCGCAGCCTGAAGCGGATCCGACCGGAACTCGACGTCTATCTGCTGTCTGACCGCCAGGTCGAAAAGATTGCCGGCGACCCGACGGCCGATGCCATCAGGCGCGTGTTCTATGCGGTCGAGGAGCCGCTCGAGCTGCACTTGGCCATCCTGGAAGGCGTGCAGGCGCGCTACGAAACCCCCTTCTTCGACAACCTGAAGAAATATGCGCGCAGGCCCATCGGCACATTCCACGCCCTGCCCATCGCCCGCGGCAAATCCGTCTTCAAGTCGGACTGGATCCGTGACATGGGTGAGTTCTACGGCCTCAACCTGTTCCTGGCGGAAAGCAGCGCGACCACCGGCGGTCTCGACAGCCTGCTGGAGCCGACCGGCACTATCAAGCGGTCCCAGGAACTGGCGGCCCGCGCCTTTGGCGCAGACCACGTCTTCTTCGTGACCAATGGCACGTCCACCTCCAACAAGATGGCTGTGCAGGCGCTGCTGGCGCCAGGCGACATCGCGGTGGTCGACCGCAACTGCCACAAGTCGCACCACTACGGCATGGTGCTGACCGGCGCCCAACCGTACTACGTCGAGGCGTTCCCGATGACGGAATATTCGATGTATGGCGCCGTGCCGCTTGCGACCATCAAGCGCGCGTTGCTGGCGCTGAGGGCCGAAGGTCGCCTTGACCGGTTGAAGCTGCTCGATCTCACCAACTGCACGTTCGACGGCCATATGTACAATGTCCGCCGGGTGATGGAAGAATGCCTTGCCATCAAGCCGGATCTCATCTTCCTCTGGGATGAGGCGTGGTCGGGATTTGCCCGGTTTTCACCCTTCTTGCGACCACGCACCGCCATGGGGGCGGCGGCCGACATCGAGGACTGGCTGCGCGATCCGGCCTCGATCAGCGCCTATGAGAAGCAGCGCGCCGATCTCGGCAAGGATCCTTCCGACGAAGCCCTGCTCGCCGCACGCCTGATCCCAGACCCGCGCCTCGTCCGGCTGCGCGTCTACCAGACCAACTCCACCCACAAATCCATGTCCGCGATCCGGCAGGGTTCGATGCTGCTCGTCAAGGATGTGGATTTCCACACTGTCGAGGCGCAATTCCACGAGGCGGTGTTCACCCATGCATCGACCAGCCCGAACCAGCAGCTGATCGCCAGTCTCGACGTGGCGCGCCGGCAGATGGAACTCGATGGGTATGGGCTGGTGATGAACGCGATCGAGATCGCTCTCAAGATTCGTCGCGCAATCAACGAACATCCGCTGATTTCAAAGTATTTCCGCGTTCTCGGTGCGGATGAGATGATCCCTGAGCAATATCGCCAGTCAGGCTTCAAGGACTACCTGGCACCGGGTGCGACCTGGGCCACGGCGGTGAAGGCGAGGAACGAGGACGAATTCTACCTCGACCCCACGCGCATGACGCTGGTGTGTGGCACGGCCGGTTTCGACGGAACCCAATTCAAAGGCCTGCTGGCAAACGAGTACGACATCCAGCTGAACAAGACCTCGCGCAACAGCGTGCTGCTGCAATCCAACATCAACAATACCCGCAGCGATATTGCCCACCTCGTTCGCGTTCTGGTCGAGATCTGCCACGGCATCGAGAAGCGGCTCGGCGATGGCGGGGAAGAAGAGCGCGCCGCGTTTGCGGCGCGCGTAAAGTCGCTGATGACCGACGTGCCGGATCTTCCCAATTTCAGCCACTTCCATGAGCTCTACCGCGGCGATGCCGGCCGGGCGACGCCGGAGGGCGACATGCGCGCTGCCTTCTTCCACGCCTACGACGCCTCCGTGTGCGAATACGTGCCGCTCATCGGCGCGGAGTGCGACAAGAGGCTGAAGCAGGGGCCGGAAATGGTCTCCGCCAACTTCGTCATTCCCTATCCCCCCGGGTTCCCGATCATGGTGCCGGGTCAGGTGCTGACGCAGGAAACGATCGACTTCATGCGCAAACTGGATGTGAAGGAAATCCATGGCTACGAGAAGGCGCGTGGACTGAAGCTGGTCAAGCCCGACGCGGTCGCCGCAAAGGCGAAACGATCGTCGAAAGCACGGTAATGTTGGAGCTTGCACGGGTCCGAGGGCTGCTGTCCGGACGAACTCGGCCCCCGTGCATTTGATGGATTGCCGGTTTGCATGGACGTTTGGGGTCGGCGGTAAAGGTGCCGTGGACCTTGATTGAGGTGGGAGGAGTTCGTCTGGTCATGATTTGGATCGAGCAATTCCTGGTCAAGTATCCTGAGCTAGCCGTATTCCTTGCAATCAGCATCGGGTATCTGATCGGCGGCCTCAAGTTCGGCAGTTTCAGTCTGGGTCCGGTTACCGGCTCGTTGTTCGCCGGTATCCTCATCGGCCAGTTCGCCGATGTTCCGATTGCCGGAATGGCGAAATCTCTGCTTTTTCTCCTGTTCCTTTTCGGTATCGGCTACTCGGTCGGGCCACAGTTCCTGCAAGCCTTGAAGCGGGACGGCGTGAAGCCTGTCCTGCTTGCGGTGGTCGTCTGTGTGACCGGGCTGGTCGCAGCCGTTACGGTTGCGAAAATCCTCGGCTTGGATCCTGGTTTTGCGGCCGGGCTTTTATCGGGCGCGCTCACTGAAAGTCCGGCAATGGGCACTGCCACCGAAGCAATCAACGCATTGCCGCTGCCCGAGGCGGATCGCGCGCGGTTTGTCGCCCACATCGCCGTGGCCGACGCTGTTTGCTACGTCTTCGGCGCCGTTGGCGTCATCCTGTTTTGCAGCGTTGTCGGTCCAAGATTGCTTGGGATCGATCTCGTCGCTGAGGCGCTGAAACTTGAAAAGGAGTACGGGATAACCCGAAAGGCGACCGGGGTCGCGTCCGCCTGGCACAGGTTCGAAATTCGAGCCTACCTTATAGCGGACGGCGCGCCGATCGCGGGTCGATCGGTCGTCGATGCCGAGGCAACATTTCCAGAGCATCGACTATTCATTCAACGCCTGCGACGTGGCGGCCTAATCCTTGAGGCCGCGCCCGAGCTTGTGATTGAACCTGGCGATATCGTTGCGGTGTCCGGAACACGAGAGGTGCTGGTCACCGTCCTTGGTCCGCGCTCCGAGGAAGTCGAGGATCGTGAACTGTTGGATGTGCCGGTATCGGTGACCGACGTGTTGCTGACAAGCCCTGATCTTAATGGCCGAAGCATCGCGGATGTGGCGACGGAAGGCTGGACAAGGAGCCTCTATTTGCGAACGATCAGTCGTGGCGGCCAGGACATTCCCCTTGCACCAGGGATCACAGTGCAGCGCGGGGATATCCTTCGCCTTGTCGGTCCGGAACCGGTCGTGGTGAGCGCCGCCAAGCGCATTGGTGTCGTCGTCGCGCCGGCTACTGCAACGGACTTCCTGGTCCTCGGCCTTGCGATCTTCCTGGGCGGGCTTGTTGGCGTTCTCGTCACGTTTCCCATCGGAGACATGAGGATTTCGCTGAGCACCAGTGTGGGCACACTCCTCGCCGGATTGATGGTGGGGCACCTGCGTACGCGCTTTCCACTTTTTGGCCGCATACCGGATGCGGCCGTGTCACTCATGACCGCGCTTGGCCTTGCCGCCTTCGTCGCGATGACTGGCCTTCATGCGGGTCCGGTATTTGGCCCCGCTATCGCGGAAGCGGGTGTCGGGCTCCTGGTCGGCGGCATGATCGTGACAATGGTTCCATTGATCGTAGGCCTTTACTTCGGACGCTACGTGCTTGGCATGAACCCCATACTGTTGTTGGGTGGACTAGCCGGCGCGCAGACCATGACGGCCGGCATGGCCGCCGTCCAGGACAGGTCGGGGAGTTCGGTAGCAGTCCTTGGTTACACGCCTGCAGTCCCTATCGGCCATATACTTCTCACCACATGGGGGACGGTGATCGTGGGTATCATCGCCGGATGACAAACCAATAATCTAATTGATCAGCGGCAAAACAAGTGCACGACGAGAATTAGCAACAGACTTCTAAAGTAAAGTGGCGAATACTGACTGAGGACCGACAAGGCGAATCGCCCGTGACTGAAAGGTGCTTTTGATGCGGCATGTATTATACGTAGTCTCACCCGCACTTCTCAGCGTGGCACTGGGGGTTGCAGCACCTGCTTCGGCCCAGGAGCCAGCAAAGCCGGCGCAGGCCAGCAAGGAAGCCGAGCATTGGATACCGAAGCTGCGGCTCGGCGACGACAATGCTTATTTCGAATTCTACGGTCAGATCAACAAAGGCCTGCTGAGCTACGATGACGGCGGGCAAACGGATAACTATTTTCCGGTCGACAATGGCAACTCGTCGTCACGCGCGGGCTTTCGCATCTACAGCCTCATGGAAAACGACTGGTCTTTCGGAGCCAATCTGGAGTGGGAGTGGAACCCTTACTCGACAACCAATGTGAACCAGTTGAACGAGGATCACTTCGACTGGGGGACTGATCTGCTGCGCAAGGCGGAAATCTATCTGAATTCGAAGGACTACGGTAAGTTCTGGTTCGGCCAGGGCAGCATGGCGTCGGATACGACCGCCGAGGTGGATTTGTCCGGCACGGACGTCGTTGGTTACTCACTGGTGTCGGATATGGCCGGCGGACCGTTTTTCCGCAACGTCGACGGTACGCTGTCGACGGTCCGCGTAAAGGACGCGTTCACCAACTATGACGGCCTTAGCCGCAAGCTGCGCGTTCGCTACGACACCCCGGCCTTTGGCGGCTTCAGCTTTGCGACGTCGGTGGGAACACAAGTCGTGCCGGAGGAAACCGACGTCACCGTCTGGGACGCGGCGGTTCGCTACAATGAGACTTACGATGCCTTCAAAGTCGCCGCCGCAGTTGCTTTTTCAAGGCCCGGCGATGGCAACTCGATATACGATGCGTCCGTTTCGGTCCTGCATCTTGATACCGGACTCAGCCTTACCCTTGCAGCGGGCTACTCGGACAAGGAGACGGTTGATGGACGCTACGGCTACGTAAAGATCGGCTATCAGGCGGATATCTTCGATGTCGGCAAAACCGCGTTTTCGGTCGACGCCTATTTTGGCAAGGACATCGCGGGCAGCGGAAGCAAGAGCGATTCCTTCGGGGCGCAGATTGTCCAGAACCTCGACTATCTACAGACGGAACTCTACCTTGGAGCCCGAAGCTATTCACTCGACCAGGAGACCGCCGATCTTCAAGATAGTTTCGCGGTGTTGGGTGGCGCCAGAATAAAGTTTTGAGCAACAACCGGCTCAGCAAGGCCGGTCCGTGGTCTATCGCGCCACTCCTGTCTTCCGTTCCTCGTCCAAAAACGGTTTCTGCCGCAACCGCAGAGGCTGATATCGCTTCTCAGCTCGCGTCTTACGCGCCTCGACTGGAAGCAGGCAGGAGCTACGAGAATGGCATTGCCGCGGTGAATTGCGAAGTGCTCCTTGACAGCGCGAATAGGCTCTATCTTTGGTCGGGCCAGCCATCGCCAGACTTGATACTCAAGCCGGTAAGCCGGCGAGGCGCAGGCCCTCACGCAGTCGATCTGCATCCTCGGCCCTTTGGAGATACAAGGCGTCCACGAGCCAATCTACGTATTCGCTTGGGCCGGCAGCCGGATCGCCTTGCCACAAGGCGCTGACTGCTGCGATGCAAGTCCTGCCACACTGCTGCGCGTCTTCGAGACGCCCCAAATGACCGAAGGCAGCCGCGCGCAAAGCCAAGTACCGCGGGTGTCGCCGGTTTGGTGCGTCCAGTATTAGTCGCCCCAATAGATTGACCGCCTCTTCGTAGCGCGCGAGCCGAAACATGATGTGCGAAAGATAATAATTATACCACGGCGGGTGGCATGGGTTGAGCCGAAAAGCAGTCTCGGCGGCGTGCAGGGCAAGTTCGGGCTTTCCGATGCACGATTGAACCCAGGCCCAGAAAATCTGGATTAGCGGATCGTTCGGGTTCAGGGTCCGGGCAAGGCCCAAATGCCGCTCGGCCCGCTCGAAGTCGCGCCACATCAAACACATGTATCCGAAGGTGGAGTGCACCCGGGCATCGTTGGGGTCTTTCGCCAGTGCTTCTTCGGCCTGGTGAAACGCCTTGATCCGGTTCTCGTCCTTTTCTCTCGGTACTCCGACGCTCATCTCGACCGAACGATTGAGGTAAATCCAGGCGAGGCCCGCATTGGCGCGGGCAAAGCCCGGATCGACCTGGAGTGCCTCTTCGAATAGTGCCTGCGCACGCGCTTGGGCCTCGGGCGTGAAGACGTCGGAAAATCTATTCCCCTGGAGGAAGAGGTCATAGGCCCGAATGTCTTCCGGCTGACGTCGCCGGGCAGTCACCTCGCTATCTTGAATAATCCGTTGGGCCACCATTGCGACTATGCTCCGGGAGATTTCTTCCTGGAGGGCGAATACATCCTCCAGTGCGCGATCGTATCGGTCCGCCCAGAAATGGGCTCCGCTTCCAGCGTCAATGAGCTGGGCCGTGATGCGAACGTGTTCTCCCGCGCGACGGACACTGCCCTCGACGAGGTATCGAACCCCGAGCGAACGCCCTATCTCGCGAACGTCCACATTTTTCCCCCGAAACGAGAAGGAAGAGTTTCGCGCGATGACCATGAGTTCGCGAAAGCGCGACAGCTCCGTGATTATGTCTTCGCTGATACCGTCGCTGAAATAGACCTGTTCGGGATCGCCGCTCATGTTCTCGAACGGCAGTACCGCCACCGTAGGTCTATCGCCCGACGCCCAGGCGGCTTTAGGACCCTCACGAACGTTGTCGAATGCCAAGCTGTAAGAACGGACCGGGCGTGAAATATTCTTCAGGCGCTGCTCGCCCACGAACTCGAATCGACAATCGAGTTTTCCAGAGAGCTGGTCGTAGGCCGTCCCGGAGATAAGGAGACCACCTGGCGGGCAACACTGTTCCAATCGGGCCGCCACGTTGACACCGTCTCCCAAAAGGTCCTCATCATCCACCAGTACGTCGCCAAGATTGATGCCGATACGCAAGACAATCCGGCGCTCAGCCGGTACTCGCGCCTGCCATTCAGGCAATTGCTTTTGAACCGCCGCGGCGCAAGCTACAGCCTCGACGACGGAGCCGAATTCAGCGATCAGGCCGTCGCCCGTCAGCTTGAACAGGCGTCCATGATGCTGCGCCAAGAGAGGCTCGAACAGTCTCCGGCGCAGGTCCGCAACTGCTACGAGCGTTGACGCCTCGTCCAATTCGACGAGATGTGAATAGCTGACAATATCGGCAACGAAGATTGCCGCCAGTCTGCGTTCTCCGAGGATGCTCATCTCCTCGCCCCTTATGCTGCCAGATGCTCTTGGCTACACAAACCGAACCCAACAACAATAGCCCAGCGACGCGTCTGCGACCATCTCCCGATTCGGGAACTTCGCTCGTCGGGGAAATCTGCAAACGCGCAGACCTCAAATTCGGAACGGGCGCCGTGATCGATCTTAATCAACTAGGGTCGAATGCCCGTATCTGGCCCATCTTTGGATATGAACGGGATTACGATTAGATCGATCAGGAAATGCAAACCCATTTTACCGCCAGACAAAACCCACGGGAGCGCTAGTTTTCCTACAGTCCTCGCCTGGATTGCGATCAGAGCAGTCTGAGGCAACCCAAATCAAGAAGGGCTCGCGAACCGCAACTCCACGGGGCTTCGTTCGTATTGGAGCAACCTTCTATTCCAGCGATAACGTCTTGAGCGCCGCCGCGTCGTTTCACGATGGCGTTTGTTCGCGGCAGCCCCCGGGGCCAATGAGGCACTCAGCTTAGCCTCCGATTTTCCTACTTGGAACAAACCTGCCGTCCGTGGGTTCAAAAACCACGCTGACGCAATTTCGCGTATCGAGGAGGGTCGTGCATGCTCAAGTGGGCCATAATATTCTTCATCATCTCGCTCGTCGCGGGCTTGCTTGGGTTTTCGGGCATTTCGGCCGCGAGCGCCGGAATTGCAAAGGTCCTGTTTTACATCGCCCTGGCAATCTTCCTTGTGTTCCTGGTCCTTGCATTCATGGCTGGAAGCATCGCGTTCTAGGAGCGACAAGCTCGCCACAGCCGGCCGGCCACCTTTAGAGCTGCGACAAAACCAGTTCAAAGCGGCTAGCGGCGAACCTGAGACAACTTACTACGGGGGCCCAGTACTATGGGGCCCCAGACCGGTTGGACGCACCCTTGCGAGTGGCAGTGTGGAAGGGTGCATCCGGTTTCATTCATGCAGGCAGGCAACACCAACCCGCCGTTCGTCAAACCATGGAACTGCGTCGCTCCTGCATGTATTGATCGAGATCGGCGCGTGTGGGGCCGATGCGAATGAAAATTTCGCGCGCATCCAAAGGCGTCAGACCATAAGCAGCAATGAATTCGGCGAGGTCGTAGTGCCCGCCATAAACGGCCTCTGAGGGGTCTATGATCTTGGCGCGTCCTCTTTTGGTGTAGGTTGAAAGCGATACACCGCCGCCCGACGTGTGTTGGTTTTGCTTCATCTTTCTCTCCCTAGTTGCCGATGCATCGTCCGTTTGGACGGATGCCCGGCTCGTTCTTTGCCTAAACTCGTCAAAGCGCTCCACAGTGCTTTTGTTCCCTTCCGGAACCTTTGGATCCGTTTGGTGCTGGATGCGCCTCCCATAACGGCGAAGAAGGTTGCCATGCCGGATTGAAGACCTGGGCCAAACAGCTTGGGCTGGAGAAAGCAGTGACACTGCTTGATCAGACGCTTCAGCAGGAAGATGCCACGGACAAGGCGCTTAGCAGCTGGCTCATTCCGTCGCCAACATCAAAGGCCGCCGTGCAAACTCCTCGCTACACCCTACTCGATGCAGAGAATAGCGCCCGATCGTACCGGTCTGGCTGTGGGCGCGTTGGACCCTTCTCGACGCGCAACGGCAGGATGAAAACCTTGCCCTCGGCCAATTGCCACGCCTCGAGTCCTCCCGAGTTTTCGTTCCCAACCGGGATCCGCAGCCATTGTTCCTGCCCGCCGCTGCGAGGGGCCGCATTGCTCTGACGGCCTCAGGGAGGCGTTCAATAAGGCCATTCGGAAATCTGATGAGACCGCCATTCCGGCAGCTTTCGACGCGAGGCCGAGCACAAGCCCAGTCCCTATCGCCGTCCGTTCCGCGCTATCCATTTGAGGAAACGAACGAACTGCACTTCGTCGGTGCGAAGTCCAGATATCGGTTTGGCGTTGTTCCGGGCCTGAGGGACTTTCTGGTTGGCCTCCGACAAGGCAAGAATAGCGGGATGCACGTAACTCTTGCGGCAAACGGCGGGTGTGTTGTGAAGGGCATCTGCGGCTGCCTGGCACATGCCTTTGACGGTTGGGCGTCGACCCTCCCTTAGAGCCTGACGGGCAGCGGCATATGCAGCAACGCTTCCCGCCCAAGTTCTGAACGTCTTGGCTGAAATCGGCGCTCCGCAGATGTCTGCAAGATACCGGTTGAAGCGGCCAGATTCGATCGGTTCCGGCCTTCCGTCTGGTCCCACGCAAACGAAGAGCTGGCGGCCTGGAAGCTCCGCTATCTCCTCAAGTATCCGCTGCAGCCGCGGGTTTCTCAACCGTCTTCGGATGCGCTGTCCGCCCTTGCCCTTAAAGTTCAGCTCAATGCTGTCGTCAGCAATCTTGAGATGCCGCTTGAGGAGCGTGGCGGCGCCATAGCTGCCATTCTCCTGTACGTAACTTGAATTTCCGATGCGAAGTGGCGCCTGATCAAGCAGCGACGCAAGGGCTGCAAGAACGGTGGCAGGGTTGCCAACCGCGCCTTCCATCTGCTTGCGGATCGTTCGCCGCAGCCGGGGCAGCGCTTTTGCAAAGGCGAGAAGCTGGCTGTATTTGTCGCGACTGCGCATGTCCTGCCAGATTTCGTGGTATCGATACTGCTTACGGCCGCGCGCATCATAGCCCGTTGCCTGAAGGTGTCCGTTTTGCCTGGTGCAGATCCAGACATCTTCATAGGCTGGCGGCAATCCAAGCTTCTGGATGCGGGCAAGAATGCGGGTGTCTTTCAGGAGCTCACCGTTCGGCCGTCGGTAAACGAAGCCGTTGGTGGAGCGCGACCGGCTATAGCCCGGTTCCTTATCCGAGACATAAACAAGCTCGGCAGCGGCGTCGCGCCCTCTCTGCTGCGTGTCCAATCAGATCCGCCCCATCAGAAGGAGGATCACAAGAACGATGACCACTACGCCCAGCAGTCCGGATGGCCCGTATCCCCAGCCCGATGAGTGAGGCCAAGCGGGGAAAGCGCCGACGAGCAGCAGGATTAAAATGATCAACAGTACTGTTCCAAGCATCTTGCGATCTCCTCTCAAAAGCCCGTCAGGTCGTCTCACAGCACGATGAATTTCTTCATGTTCAAGCCACCTGATGTGGGCATCCAACGCATTCTTTGGCGATTGGTTCCTTCGATCCCCGTGGGCAATGACGAAACCCCCTATCTCGGACGCGGGTTTGCCGTTTCACGGTTCCCTTCGTGCATCGCACCGGGCCTTGGGTCCTGAAAAGCTTGGCTTCTCGGGATTGAAGGCGTATCTTCGGCCAGGCAAAGCCATAGGCGGCGGACGCCGCCGAAGAACGTTGTTCCGACGATCAGGTTGAGGCGATGGCATCGGGCAAGAAAGCTGACGTTGAAAAACGGGAATTGCTGGCTGACGGCGAAGTGTCGTGCCTAGTCGATAGCGACGCGGCGCAAGTCGACCACGTGCCGGATAGATTGCTGATACTTGCCAACCGGCTGCAAAGGGCTCTCGACAATCGGCAGTTGTCGCGAGAAACCACAGCCCCCCTACGTCGGAAGCATTGAGATGGTCACCGAGCGGTTCGAGGATAGCATATGACGCCGGACCTGCAGCGATTGCGGGTGCTGGTGGCCGAGGATGAGTTCTTTGTTGCGAATGACATCGCTCTTTGGCTCGAGCAGGCCGGCGCGACGATTATCGGCCCAACGCCCACGGTAAAGGAAACGTTGAATAGTCTCGCCGAGGCGGTCGACGTTCAGGTGGCTGTTCTCGATATCAACCTCAATGGCGAACTGATCTTCCCCGTCGCAGACGAACTTGCGCGTCGATCGGTTCCGGTGATTTTCTTCAGTGGATATGACGACATGAACGTTCCCGAACGCTTTCGCGGGGTTGCGCGTGTCAGCAAGTGTTCCACCTCGTCGGACCTCGTGAACGCGGTCTTCGAGCAGCATCTTCTGAGCCTGTCGAACCTTGCGCCGCTGCACGCCGGGCTGACTGATCAATCCGTGAGCGAACTGATACCGGCGCTGCGTTACAGAGCGCGGCTTCTTATGGCCGGAGCTCCGGCGAAAGCCGCCGATCTTCTCGTGGAGCGGACCCTAGAGCGCGCCATTGCTCTGGCGGGCACAAGGGGCAGGTCTCAAAGCCTTCAAGTTTGGCTGTACGAACTGATGGCGGCAATTCACACCAAGAGTCCATACGGGCCGCACTAGGCACTCGTGGCGGCTGCGATGCGAAAGGGCGCCGATCAGTGTGAATGGGCGGCTCGCGGACCTCGTCCGGATTCGGTGTTCTCCTCTCATCCGGCATATCTTCAGGTTCGGGTTCTCCTACGGGAGGTGGCGTTTCGTGCGGCCCTGGCATTGGCGGTTGCCGCTCGCCTGGATCGTGTGGTTTGGGATTCATGTCCTTGCTCCTCGTTTACAGGGAGAACAAGGGTAGCTGCGGTTGGTTCCGAGAAGTACCAGCGGCATGCACGGATCGCAGCTCTGCCCGGAACAATCGATCGCGACGTGGGTTCGGCACGCAAAATGGATCGCAAGGAGCAGGCCAATGAGTGAGGCGATAACCACCGACGATCACAATGAAATTCAACAGTGGGCCGAGACGAGGAAAGGTCGCCCTGCAAAAGTAAAGGGGGCGCTCAACGATGGCATCCTGAGGATTGATTTCGGTGAGCCGGAGAACGGTTTGGAGCCGATCTCTTGGAAGGAGTTCTTCCGCATTTTCGATCACAACAAGCTGCTATTCCTTCATCAGGATAGAACTGGAGATGGCAAGCTCAGCCGCTTCAACAAGTTCATCGATCGAACCTGACTGCGACACCTGGTTTTCGCCGCTAAAGAGCAGAAGGTGCCGTCCCGGCGGTACGCCGGTGCCCTGGCACCCGGCGCTGTGGTTGGTGTTTTTAGAGAGCAGGGTTCCAGCGCTGGCGCGCCACACCCTATTGTGGGTTGGGGGCTTGCTCAGCGGGCGTTACGCCCTGCGGGCTCTCGGTGCTTGGTCGTTGTTCAGCATCCGGCAGCTGCTGTTGGGATGACGCCGGTTGTGACGGTCCCTCTGCTCCGGTTTGACCGCCGCGCTGGCCCCATTCGACGAAGCCCCAAACAAGCAGCGCCAGAAAGAGGCTTGCGGCAAGCACAAGGAAAACACGGGCACCCATTCCGGCCTGACGGGTTTCACGCGCGGAGAAAGTGGTTCGATCAGCGCCGTGCGTTGCTGTTTTCGGTTCGCCGCGTTCGTCCAACTGCTCAGCCATCGCATTTCTCCATTGTCATTCCGCCGACCCCCACTTCGGGGTTTGGCGGACAAAGCACCCTTTGCCCAAGCCAGTCCGGGTCATTGCAGGTCGAACCTGCAACTCCCCTGAAGGTTCCGAACGCCGTCACCGTCTAGGCCCGGCTGTCATCTGGACTGAACCGTATCCGCTGGGTCGATCACCCATCATCGTAGCGGCACTACAAATCGAAGGACGCGAGTATCGTGCAAGGACCCCGACTTGCCCTTGGTGCCTTGCCCGACCAACCGCTGCAACGCTTTTGACGCGTTCCGAAGCTTGGCGATCTTTGCGCCTGGGCATCGATACGGAACAGATATCGATACGGAACAAATATCGGATTAGTCGGTTGGTGTTTCGCTACAGGCAGGAGGGTCAATGACATGGACGACAGGGAAGAACGTATACGCCAACGCGCCTATGCGATTTGGGAAAGCGAAGGACGCCCCGAGGGTGAGGAGCGACGCCATTGGGAAAAGGCAGAACGCGAATTGGCAGAGCGCGATCAACGTCCTCCAAGCGACGCGACAAACGAGAGACGGGAAGAGGGTGAGGTGGGAACGGTCGTTGCGCCTTCGACTGCCCCGCGGGGAAAGGCTGGCCAGCCAATCAATGAACCATAGTTTCGGAGGAGCAGACCCATGCGAATAGCTGACATCATGACGAAGGACGTGCACGTCGCGAGCCCCCGCCGACGCAGCGCGCCGGGATCCCTCTCTCGCCGACATAGGCTTGCAGGGCGTGACGAACCCTGGTGGGTCACATAATCAGAGGCCCTAGCCATGGCAGATATCCGCGAAAAGCGCACTTTGTGGCGCTCTCCCGTTGCACTGTCTGAATCCGAGCAGCGTGTTTGGGCGAAAGAGGTCGCCCTCCATGCTCATGCAGGCCAGCTGGACAAGGCGGGAGAACCCTATATCCGTCATTGCCAGCGGGTTGCCGGGGCGGTGGAAGGCGACAAAGCCAAAACAGTCGCCCTTCTTCATGACGTCGTTGAAAAGGCCCCGGGCTGGACGTTCGAGAGATTGCTGGACGCGGGCTTTTCCCAAGACGTTGTGGCAGCCGTCGAAAGCTTGACCCATCGCCCTGGGGAAACCAAGGACGCGCTGACAATCCGCGCGGCGGCCAATGCGCTTGGAGCTGTGGTGAAGCGAGCCGACCTTCAAGACAATCTCGCCCAAGTCGAAGGACAGGGTAGGGATGTCGCACAATACAGGCGCAGATTGCTTCTGCTCGATGTCGCCGCCACCAACGATGAGCACATGGGGCAAGATGAGGGTGCCGGCGATGGGCCCAAGTTTTTGCAGGGTGATGCCCGCGCCACGACTCGGCGCCAGAACGCCGATCGCGTCGCGAAGAAGGTGCTTATCCTCTTTGTTGGATTGGCTGCGGCCGCCGCGATCTTTTTTATCCTGTCGCCTTGACCGTCAGCAGCTAGGGTCGCGGCGCCTCGCTCAATCGACCGGAACACCGTTCATGCGATAGGCGAGCTCGTCGCGGGCACGGCTAAGTCTGCTCTTGATGGTGCCGACCGCGCAATCGCAGATGTCGGCCGCCTCCTTGTAGCTCAGACCGTAACCGGCAACGAGCACCAGAACATCCCTATGATCGGGCGCCAGCCTGTCCAGCGCGTTGCGCAACTCGCCATTCAATACGCACCAATCCTGGGGAGCCGGCATGGGGATGGGAAGATCGGCGCAGTTGATGGCGCCGGGCGCCTCGCGTTTGCGCAATTTGTACTGCGTGCGAAACGCGTTGTGCATGATTGTGAAGAGCCACGATTTGAGATTGGTCCCGGGTTCGAAGCCGTCGATACCGCGCAGCGCGCGAAACAGCGTTTCCTGCAGGAGATCGTCGGCCTCGAAGCTCGACCTGGAAAAGGTTCGTGCAAATGCCCGCAGGGCCGGGATGAGGTCGACCACCTGTGTCTCAAGCGGGCGGCCGTTGTCTTCGAGTGTCGGGAATGAAGGCATCGGGGCTGCCTTTCGGGATTGCCGGATTGCTCTGTTGGTCAATGCGTGGCCGGCAATTAAGTTCCTGGGTTTTCAGGGATCGCCGGTCGCAAACCAACGCCGCGCTCTGGCGACCGGTCGGTGTTGTCATGGCGCGCAACGACGCGCTGCTCGTTGCCGACGACGTCGGCAACAGAATGTGGCAGGTTACCGCCGAATATGAACCCGCGTGAGAAAATCACGGATAAGGAGCGCTGCCTGGTCCAGGTGGGTTTCCAGGAGCCAATGCCCCCCATCGAGGAAATGAAGTTCGGCGTCCGGTAAATCGCGGAGATAAGCTCGGGCAGATTTCTCTGGCATGTAGTGGTCGTTGGATCCCCAAACGATGAGGGCAGGGGGCTGATGGTCCGCCAAATATTTGCGGTGTTGCGGAAACCATGACCGGTTCTCCTTCAAACCTGCGATCAGGTTGACGGCGATTTCCTTCCGCTTTGGTGTCATGAGTGACCAATGCAGTTTCCATAGGTCGGGAGGAATGGCCTCTGCGAGATCAGGCTCCAGGTCGTTCAGGAACTCTTCCCGGAAAATCTCCTCGGTCACCGCCTCGGCCAACGTGCCTTTCATTTCCGGCAACGGAAGTGCCCAGGTCTTTTCAATGTCTGCATATTTGGGCCCCAAAGCATCTTCATAGGGGATGTCGCCGTTCTGAATGATGATCCCGACGACGGATGCCGGCCGTAGAATGGCCATGCGAATTCCGATCGGCGATCCGAAATCATGCAGATAAAGAACGAAGCGATCGATCTTAAATGCGTCGATGAAGCTGCTCAGAAAGGCTGCGTAGCCGTCGAAGCTGTAGTCGAAATCCTCCGGCGTCCCGCTGTAACCCGCACCGGGGAAATCCGGAGCGATCAGGTGCCAGCGGTCGCAAAGCCGTGTCATTAGATTGCGAAACTCGTAGGATGAACACGGATATCCGTGCGGGAGCAAGACAACCGGAGCATCTTGTCGTCCCGCTTCGCGATAGAAAACCTCAATGCCGGTAACCACGATCCGCCGATGTCGTACCAGCGTGTCCATAGCAAATCCTCCGCAGGATGAGCCGGCTGCTTCCGAACGGGATCGACCGATCACCAACGAGCGCAGCCGCTCGCCACCCGGGATAACTGGTACCATCGGCGGTTGTTCCCTTTTGGAGAACGACGTGCGAATATGCTGGATATCCGAACGCTGCTGCAAGGGCCACAGCGCATTCGATTTCAATACCTTGAAGCCATATCTTGAAGCGACCTGCGATCCGCCCCCGCAATGCTGCCCGCGCCGGCGCGCCTTCCCAATCGCTCTCGATTTTTGGCTATGCCTTTCCATAGATTGCCGGCCGTCTTCGCGGACCCGGCTACGCTGTCGAAGCCGAAGCACGACGCAATGCCAGATACTCCCAAATGGCAACGCCAAAAAGGGTCGTGGTCGCCAGAAACTGAAGGTGATAATTGGCAGCAACCGCAGAAAGCACTCCTGCGAGCGCAAGGATGGTGAACCCGACAATGTGCGAAATCGGGAAGTGGCGTGCCGCGGCCAATTTTATCCAGATGTTGCCAGCCAAAAAAAGCGCCGGGCCTCCGAGTATCGCCAGAGCGGTCTGCATCGTGCTTTCATCTTTGGCATGGGACAGACTGAAGTCCTCTCCAACTGCCGTCAGGATGACGCCAGAAACGATTGGCATATGGCCGTACGTGAAAAGGTTGAGCGCCAATGTCTCGGGTTTCGACGTCGCCTCCGCTTTGTTGGCGGCTTTTTCCTGGCCGTGATGGAAGTAGATCCACCACATGAAACCGGTGCTTAAAAACGCACTGCAGAAGACAGCGAAGGTCATGTCGTCCGCCATGTGCTCTGCGGCATTGCGGCCGGTCGTCAGGATCGTTTCGCCGAGGCAGATGATTACGAACAGCGCACAACGTTCAGCCATATGCTTGCCAGAAACGTCCAATGTCTCGGGCGCTGATTTTCCCAGGCCAGGAAGATAGTAGCGCATGGCCGGAGCCAGATATTCGACGAGAAGAGCGATACTCCAGAATGCGATTCGCGGGGTCGTCTCCATTTGGGAACCCACAAGCCAGAAGGCGCTCGCAAGGATGAGCCAGACGGTAATCCGCAGGAACGTCCGGAAGGAGGCCGCATCGACGCGATGATAGGCGTAGAGCATGAAAAGCGAACGCCCTATCTGTATGCTGCAGTAGATCACCGCAAATGCAAAGCCATGGTCTTCGAACGCGTCCGGTAAGGCGATTGCCAGCAGAATACCCCCAAACATCAGGAGAAAGAGCATCAGCCGCACTGGATCTTGCTCGGTATCGAGAAGGTTTGTAACCCAGGTCGTGTGAATCCAGATCCACCAGATCGCAAGAATGAGCAGCGCCGCCTCGACAAGGGCTGTGGGGCCGAAGTCCGTAGCAAGTGTCTTTGCGAGCTGGACCAGAGCGAACACAAACACGAGATCGAAGAACAGTTCGGGAAAGCTTGCTCTGGTCTGGTCGGCGTTGGCCTTCCTTATCCATTGATTTCCAGTTGCTGCTCCCTTGGCCGCTGCCGGTTCTGCAGCTCGATGTCGCGACGCTGGGTGCATTATTCTTCCTCCGCCCGAGATGGAGAAAGAGGTAGAGCGGGACGGAGTTCCAGCAATATCCCACTCGATGAGGAGAAGGCCTCTGCACGGACTGAAGGGGAGCATGATTGCTTACAACTATTCCCCCTGGTCGAAGGGGCCGCTCGCTCTCATCGCTCGCAAAGCGGGACCAGGGTGTTGATGATGATTACTTCGACCGAAACCGCCCCCTCGAAAGCCGTCCACACTCCATTCACGCGGAATCCGAGCTAGAAGGCGCAAAGCGGTACTTTGGCTCGTCGAAGGGTTGAGCAGCGTCAACGATCTTCACGCGCCTACGCTAAAGTCACCTCGATACACGCATATGCACGTTAGGCTTCGGCTTGCTAGAGCGCGTTGGATACAAACAGCCTTCATCCGACGTAGCCGCGCGCCACTCCAATCATGGCCCACTCTGCTCCCCTGTCGGGATCATATCGCGTGTGAACGGTCGCCTCTTTTCCGATCGAAGACTTAAACCGGTCGCGTCCTCGTGGAGCTAGCCAAAGGATCTCCAGGCGAGGCCTGTCGCTATTATTGGAGCGCCAGGCCTCTGGCCGTCTCCTCCCCGTCCGAAGACGACTGGTGCTCGCTATCACACCGCTTGCCGGAACTCCATTTGCCCATCCGGGCTAAACCCTGTGGCTACTGAGGATATCGCGATGAAATCCCTTGAGCGCAGAAGAGCAGCTTGACAGGCATTAACGTGCGGGCCGAGAAATCGGCAAATCTGATTTGGTGCTTGATCGGGCAGCGGCCACTACTGCTACAAGAGGCGGGAAGGGCGCGTTTTGCAACATTCACCTGCGCCGGTAAGGTGTTGGGGCAGGACATTTCGCAGGATTAATAGCCCTTTATGCGACTTTGAAATACGGAAGCCACGGCGCTCTGGGTTGTGTCCGCAATTCTGAAGATGATCCCGATCCCAGTGCTCCGTCTCGCCGCTGGTCAAATAGCAATCACGTTAGGGGCGTCCCCCTTCTGGCTTCGGCAAAACGATGCAAAATCCTTGAGGAATTTCTCTCCCACCGGACGGTGAGCGGGGTCCATGAGCTTTTCCATGATCGCGTCTGGCGTCTCCTTCATAACCGGGAGCCGGAAGAAAATCGGCTCGGAGAAATTTGAGCTTACGGTCAAAAGCACCGTGCGCAGCGCTGTCAGCATGTCGTCGCCTCTGTGCGAAGCGTGGATGAGGGCGATCGGTTTCGCGATTACGGCCTCCCCCGAGACAAGCCAGTCAATGGCGTTTTTGAGGCCTCCGGGAATGGTGCGAACATACTCGGGGCTGGAGATGATTAGCCCATCACTTGCGGAAATTTTCTCGATGAAGCGGATGACGCTGTCTGGGGCGTTTGGGCCCTCTAGATCGGGAGAAAAGATCGGCAGCTCACCAATGCTATCAAAGACTTCAATGACAATATCGGCTGGGGCTAAGGCTCGGAAAGCCCTCAACAAGGCCGAATTGGTCGAAAGCCGCCGCGTACTTCCTGAAATTCCTAGTATCCTCATTCCTCAAGGATAGTGAAAATTCCGCAGGCAGCAATCAAAAGCGCATTGTCAACGGTGGCGAAGGTCAAACGGCGGAACAACGGGCGGTCTTCCTCGTTGAGGAAAACCGGGCGTAGGAGGACCAAACGATGACTGACGAGCCGCGCGAACGCGACATTATGTCTTTGAGTGGCGACCCGCTGCCAGAGGAGACACGTCTAAAGGCCGAGTTTGCTCTCGAGACACCTCGCTTGGCGACGCAAAGTGAGCAGCTTGATGTGTTGCGGGCCGACGTGACCCGGCTTCGCGAGCGTCTCATTGCCATAGCGCACGGGACCTCCAGACTGGCGGTGCTCGAGGCGACCGTTGTTTTAGAAACGGTAGAGGGCCGTATTAGACGTCATCTCACTCCGGTTCTGATCACCGCGGGTGTTGCAGGTTATATTTGGAGCGCGTTCTTGAGGCGACGCTAACTATGCCGCCATCTGCTTCCTGCGATGGTGCAACGCACTCGGAAATACGTGGCTGAAACAAGATACCCCCCAAGGAGGGAGCCATATTACACACGATCCGGAGAGATCCTGGAACGCTTGCGGGTGTACTGGAACCGCTGGATCATAAGAAAACCAACCTTTCGATTGCGGCCGCTCGTTGAAAGCCGTTTTTCAGCCCTGGATGTTCGAGCGCCTTGCCCTTCACGCTCATCCCCAAAAACAGAGCGCGATTGCCTTGTCGCAATCATGGCCATGCCCTAGTTCTCAAAGCGATTTTAGTCTGGGCCTCGCCTCGGCCACGTGCCACAGAACGGGTCGTATTTATGATTGGGCGGAGAATATATGCGCGGGAATGAACGCGTTGAATTGAGGAATAGGACGCGGGATGCACATCAGCGGGTAGACGCTGCCGTCGGCACGCTCAGCACCTTTGAGGATTATCGTCGCTACGTGGCACATGTGTTGCCGTTTCGTGTGACAATGGACGAAGCGCTGAGGAACGTCTCCTGGCCTGAAGGCTGGAATTGGCAGCCGTCCGAGGTTGCAGAGTTGCTTGCTCAGGATGCGTGCGATCTCGGCCTACAGTCGGTCCGTCATATACAGCCTGATTTCGATCTTTCTGATCCAAGCGCGCTGCTCGGTGCTCTCTACGTGGTGGAAGGGTCGTCGCTCGGTGCGCGGGTCTTGCGTCAGAGGGCATTGAAGCTTGGGCTCGATGAAACCTTCGGGGCAAGGCACCTTGTTTCTATGGCAAATGACACCACCCGATGGCCTTCCTTCCTCTCCATCCTGGAGCGGACACCTGATTATGATGTCGGGCGGTCTGCCGTCGCGGCGAATGCCGTGTTCGCGCTCGCCCTCAGTTGCTTTGAAAGTACATCCCTTGCCGCCAACTGAACCCGTCACCCTCGAGACTTGCGACAGGGAGCCCATTCACATCCCCGGGAGTATCCAACCGCACGGTTGTCTTCTGGCATGCAATGTCGGGTTCACGACGATCGAACGCATATCGGCAAACGCGGCGAAGATGCTCAGCTGGGAGGGCAGCCTCCTCGGGTGCGCTCTTGTCGACGTGCTCGGCCCAAAGTTGTTGCATGATCTGCGCAACGCGCTTGCGGCCGCGGGAGCGGCTTCACGGCCGGCCCTTTTGCTCGATGTCGCTTTGGGCGACCGCGTGTTCGACATTGCCGTCCACCTTCACAAGTCGGCCGTCATCATTGAGTTCGAGCCGGCTCCGTCGATCGGTCAGCCCTTGCATATCGCGCGCGAGATGATTGGCCGGATCAAGGACATCACCGACGTCGATCGTCTCGTGCAGCGCGCGTGCCGGATCGTTGCCGGTACCATCGGCTATGACCGCGTGATGATCTACCGCTTTGAGCAGGACGGATCAGGCAAGGTCGTCAGCGAAGCGAAACGCGCCGATCTTGAGAGTTTTCTCGGCCAGTATTTTCCAGCAAGCGATATCCCCCAGCAGGCCCGCGCACTCTATCTCAAGAACACCATTCGCGTCATTTCGGACGCAAGCGGCGCACGCGTTTCGGTCGAGCCGGTTCTGGACGGATCCGGCGAACCATTGGACCTCAGTTTCGCGCACCTGCGCAGCGTTTCGCCAATCCATTGCGAATACCTGCGCAACATGGGCGTCGCCGCGTCGATGTCGATTTCGGTTGTTCTGGACGGCCAGCTCTGGGGGTTGATCGCCTGCCACCATTATTCGCCGCGCGCACTGCCGATGGCCCAACGCGTTGCTCTTGAAGTGTTCGGCGAATTTTTCTCGCTGCACCTGAAATCTCTGAAGGAACGCCGCCGGGTTGCGGCGGTCGCCGGCACACGGGAGGCGCTCGACCGCTTTCTCATTTTGTCCTCCCATCACGAGGATGTGGGTGAACTGTTGCGCCAGAGCCTGCGTGAATTCTCGCAGTTGCTGGCAAACGACGGTATCGGCGTCATGGTCGATGGCAAATGGGCGGGTATCGGCACCGCTCCGCCGGACGAAGAAAGAGCCGCTCTTCTGGATTTCATCCGCACTGTCAGCGAAGGCCGCGTCTGGGCGACGCATGGCCTGTCACAGAAGTTCCCGGAGGCTTCAACCTACAGCGAGCGGCTTTCGGGCGTTCTCGCCATTCCCCTTTCGCAAACGGGCTCGGATTGCCTGGTGTTCTTTCGCAAGGAGTTGGTCCAGACCCTCAACTGGGCCGGCAATCCTGAAAAGACCTATGAGGCAGGTCCCCTCGGCGACCGCCTGACACCTCGCAAGAGCTTTGCGATCTGGAAGGAGACGGTCCAGGCGCAAGCGCAGCCCTGGTCGGAGGCCGAACGGGAGATCGCCGAGATCGTCCGGGTCGCGATTGTCGAGGTTGTGCTCCGGCACAATGAGCTGATGGCGGGCGAGCGTCGCAAGTCCGAGGTTCGGCAGCGGATGCTGAACCAGGAGCTCAGCCACCGCGTCAAGAACATCCTCGCTGTCATCAAGTCGCTGGTGACGAGCCCGCAGCAGCATAAGAATTCCCTCGAAGAGTATGTTTCAACCCTGCAAGGTCGCATCGAGGCGCTCGCGGTCGCGCACGACCAGGTCGTGCGTGGTGACGGTGGCGGCATACTTGCTGACCTGCTTGAGGCGGAGCTTCAGCCATACCGGACAAAGCGGTCGACAATCACGCTTGAAGGTCCTGCCGTCTGGCTCGACAGCCGTGCCTTTTCGGTGATGGCGCTGGTGTTTCACGAGTTGGCGACCAATGCCGCCAAATACGGCGCGCTTTCGGTAATGGCTGGCGAAGTGGAGGTGCGCTGGTCGATGACCGGCACGGATTGTGACATCTCCTGGCGCGAGCGAAACGGTCCGCTCGTCACTCTGCCGTCGCGCAGGGGCTTCGGCAGCGCCCTGATCGAGCGCAGCGTTCCCTACGATCTTCATGGGCGCAGCTCCGTCCGCTTCGAACCATCGGGGCTTGAGGCAGAGTTCAGCATCCCCTCTCCACACGTCAAACTCACCGGGTCAGGTCCGACAATGGCAACATATACGGTCGGCACTGCCGCCCCAGAACAAAGCGGCCTTGGCCGTGCAAACCCCAGGATTCTGATCGTCGAGGATCAGATGCTCATCGCGCTTGATCTCGAAACAATGCTGTCGGACGAAGGGTTCTCGGAGGTTTCGACGGCGAGCTCGGTTCAGCAGGCCATGGCACATATCGAGAGAGATGCTCCAGAACTGGCGATCCTCGATATCAATCTCGGACAGACCAATTCGTTCGGGATCGCCGCCGAGCTTGTGCGCAGGGGCATCCCCTTCGTGTTTGCGACGGGCTATGGCGAGGGTGCGGATCTGCCGCAGGAACTCTTGGACGTGCAGATCGTGCGCAAACCATATAGCCGAAGTGCGATGCTCGGAGCACTCTCACTGCTGTGGGACGAGACCCATCGAGATATGCGCAAAGCGCAATGACGCTAACGAGGGAAGGAAAGATCGAAATCGATGTCCGACATTTCGTTGTCTCGCGAGCAACTCGAAGAAGAGATCCTGGGGTTGAAAGCCTTGCTGCAGCAAGGCGCCGGCCCGAAAGGGGCCGACGCCCGCGACGACGCGCGCGAGGCACGCTACCGTGCGCTGTTCGAGGCAATTGACGACGGTTTCTGTATCATCGGCTTCATCGATGGACCGCATGGCCCGCTCAGCGATTACGTGCACCTTGAAGCAAATTCTGGCTATGAACGGCACACAGGCATCTCGAACATCGTCGGCAAGCGACTTCGGGACATCGAGCCCGACAACGCCGATGTCTGGCTGGACATTTACGGCAGCGTGTTGCGCACCGGCAAACCAGTGCGCTTCGAGCAGGAGTTCCAATCGGTCGCCAGGCATATCGAAGTTTCGGCCACCCGCATCGAGCCAGAAGGCTTGCGTCAGGTGGCGGTCCTATTTCGCGACGTAACCGAGAGAAAGAAGGCCGAAGCGGCGCTACGCGAGAGCGAAAGCCACGCGCGCGATAACGTACAGCGCGTGCAAATGGCGATGGCCGCAGGGGCGATCATCGGCACGTGGCTGTGGGACGTGCCTACCGATCGCTTCACGGTCGACGAAGCCTTTGCGACCGCGTTTGGGTTCGATCCGCAGCAGGGGCGCTCGGACTTGAGCCTTGCCGATATCGTCGGTGCCGTTCATCCCGACGATCAGGAACGAGTGACCGCCTCGGTCAGAGAGGCCCTGGCAAAAGGTGGAGCCTATGCCCACCAATACAGGACGCGTCGTGAGGACGGGAGGTATCGCTGGCTCGAGGCAAACGGTCGCGTGGAATGCAGCAGTGACGGTGTTGCGCTCAAATTTCCGGGCGTGCTGATCGATATCGAGGAGCGGCGCGCGGTCGAAGCCGAACGTGACAATGCCCTTGCGGCGCTTCGCACGCTCAATGAGACGCTGGAGCAACAGGTAGAGGAACGCACCGCAGCGTTGGTTCAGGCGGAAGACGCCTTGCGGCAGGCGCAGAAGATGGAGGCTGTCGGACAACTAACCGGTGGCTTGGCGCACGACTTCAACAACATCCTCGCCGGCATCAGCGGCAGCCTCGACCTGATGAAAACTCGGCTCGCCCAGGGCCGTGTCGGTGAAATCGACCGTTACATGACGGGCGCACAAGGGGCGGTGAAACGGGCCGCGGGCCTAACCCAGCGCCTCCTTGCCTTTTCCCGCAGGCAGACGCTCGATCCGAAGCCGTCGGACATCAATCGCATCGTCGCGGGTATGCAGGACTTGATCAGCCGCAGCGTCGGCCCTGGGGTGGCGGTCGAGACGGTCGGAGCCGGAGGGCTGTGGACGGCCTTCGTCGATGTCGGCCAGCTCGAGAACGCTCTGCTCAATCTTTGCATCAATGCACGCGACGCGATGCCGGATGGTGGACGCTTGACGATCGAGACCGGCAATCGTTGGCTCGACGAACGCGCGGCGGCCCAGCGGGGATTGCCGCCGGGGCAATATGTCTCCTTGTGTGTAAGCGACACCGGTACGGGCATGTCGCCGGACGTGGTCGCCCGCGCCTTTGATCCATTCTTCACGACGAAGCCGATCGGACAGGGTACGGGACTTGGCCTTTCCATGGTCTACGGTTTTGCCGGCCAGTCCGGAGGTGCCGTGCGCATCTACTCCGAGGTGGGCAAGGGCTCGATGATCTGCATTTATTTGCCCCGCCATGCGGCCGAAGAACATAGCTCCGACATCCCAGTCGATGCGGGACCCGCGCCTGCAGCGACCGGCGTTCACACCATCCTCGTCGTGGACGACGAACCCCTGGTCAGGATGGTCGCGGTCGAAATCCTCGAAGAGCTGGGCTACGAGGTGCTGGAGGCGAGCGATGGTCCTTCCGCCCTTAAAATACTTGATGCACGCCCGAAAATAGATCTTCTGGTTACCGACGTCGGGCTGCCGAACGGCATGAACGGACGGCAGCTTGCGGATGCGGTGCGCGTCCAGCGTCCCGGTCTTAACGTACTCTTCGTCACGGGGTATGCGGAGAACGCAGTGCTCAACCACGGGCACCTCGACCATGGCATGGAAGTGGTCACGAAACCCTTCACAGCTGATGTGCTGGCGCGGAGGGTCGAAAGCTTGATCCGCCAATGACAAGCGGGCCTGGTGCGCCACGCTTCCTGCAGTTCGCCTATGGACTGCCAACTGCGCGCAGTTGGCTGACGGGACCACAGCGCAATCTCCAGGCCCGCGCTCTTTTTGGGGATTTCGAAGTGCTCGATCAACCTCATTCTGCTCAAGCTGCGGCCTTGGTCTGAATTTCCGTCCGACCAAAGCCCGCAAGGGGAACAAAAAATCAGCCTCGGCATTTAGCTGTCGGCGACCACGGTCGCTATGGCAAGGCGTTTTCGTTGCAAATTCAATCGCTTTTCGATTTCGCGCCGATACCAAGAGGCATTTCCAGTGGCGAGCAGAGGGAGCAACACCATGAAAGCGATCGGATCGCTGGCATTTGGCATCGCATTGTCGGTTTGCGCCAGTGCCGGGGCTGCGTCCGTGGCCTCACTCGTGCTGGCCAAGCCCACCGAACCTCCCCTTTTAAAGTCGGCTTCCGCTCCAGATCTTTGGACCGCAACGCCGGTCCGTATCGATCGGAACCAGCAGAACTACGAGCGTTTGCCGCCCGTCTATTCCACCTACGTCACGAACCCGGTTTCCGCGAAGATAACATCGGGGCGTCTGGCACCCACCGCTCCAATCTCGGCGGCCTCTCATACCGGCCTCTCGGCAGCCCACCTCGATTGGTGCTCGAGCCGCTACCGGTCCTATAACCCCGAAACCAACGCGTACCGCTCATATGGTGGGCAAATACGAGCCTGCCAGTCGCCTTACGCGGCCAAACATCCGATCGACAAAGACCAGACGGCGCAAATCGATCGGCGGTTTGTGGGCTACGCGACGGCCAATCCGCGCACCGCCTCGTGTACCGCCCGCGATCAGTCGTATCGTGCGGATGACAACAGCTACCAGCCCTACAACGGCCCTCGAAGGCCCTGCCTGCATCCATCCCAAGATGCGCGCCTTGAAGCGAGTAACAGCGTGTGGCCCGTATCGGGGCGATGAGTGGCCCGCGATCTCAACTGCGGCACGAACAATCGTCGGCGGGACCGGTGTCTCCCGAGCGTTGCGACGGCTGAGGCATTCAAGGGACCGCGATCCCGAAGGATACCCAGCCTAAAGCAGAAGGATGAGCTTTCGTCCCGCTATCCAGCCTCTACCGGAAAATGGAGATGCAAGAGTTGGAGAAAATCACACGAAAGCGCAAACTGCGGTCCAATCGGCCACTGTGGTCCAACACGCGTCATATCAAGGTTGTCGCGCAAAGTCGCATCTCCGCTGACAAAGTCGATGTGCTGATCGTCGGCGCCGGCATCGGTGGAGCGCTCATGGCATTGGCCCTTGCCAAGCGAAATATGAAAATTCTCGTCGTCGACCGACGCTCGCCGGTACAAGGCAGCACTTTGGCGAGCACTGCGATGATCCAGCACGAGATCGATGTGCCGCTCCACAAGCTCGCCACGATGATTGGACAGGACAGGGCACGGCGCGCATGGCAACGCTCCGCAAGAGCAGTGGAAACACTGATCACGCTGGTCGACAATCTCGGAATCGACTGCGGCTTTGAACGAAAGAAGTCTCTTTATCTGTCGGGCAATGCCTATGGCGGCCGAGCGCTTCGCTTGGAGACCGACGCGCGGCAGACCGCTGGCGTTTCAGCAAGGTTTCTCAAGTCCGCTTGCTTGCGCGACGAGTTCGGTCTCAATCGCACCGCCGCAATCGAGTCCGATATTTCTGCAGCCGCCAATCCGGCGCAGTTGACAGCCGGGTTGTGGCACAAAGCCCAGGCAGACGGCGTTTCGCTGGTCGCAGATACGGAAATCACCGACGTTCGCAGCGTTGAAGGATGGAACGCTGTCGCGACCTCGAAAGGTGAAATCATACAGGCCAAACACATCGTGTTTTGCACGGGCTACGAGTTTCTCGACGCCGTTGCCCACCAGGGCCATCGGATGGTATCCACCTGGGCTCTTGCGACTAAGCCGCACCATCCGCGGCCTGACTGGCTCAAGAACTATGTCCTTTGGGAGGCATCCGATCCCTACCTCTATTTTCGCTCGACCAGGGATGGTCGCCTGATTGTTGGAGGAGAGGACGAAGAAAGTGCCACGGCATTTGCGGACCCTATCAAGTTTAGATCCAAATCCCAGATCTTGCGCGCAAAGCTGTCGGCGCTCCTGGAAATACCAATCGGCGAACCGGATTATCTTTGGGCCGCGCCTTTTGGCATTACCTCTGACGGGTTGCCGCTTATCGGATCCGTTCCGGGCCTGGAGAATGTCTATGCCGTGATGGGGTATGGTGGCAATGGCATTACCTACAGCCAGATCGCAGCGGAGATCGTGTCGTCAGAGATTTTGGGCCACCGCGACCCAGATGGCGAATTGTTCGCTTTTCGCTGAGCTGCGAAGCCAGGCCTCAAAACAAAAAGGCCGCCGAACCGGCGGCCTTTGAAAGATAAAGTGTGAAGGTGTTTTGGATCAATGGAAACGCTGGTTTGAATACCAGTCGTCAATGTCTTTCTTCGCCTGATCCTTGGCATATCCATAGCGCTCCTGGATCTTGCCTTCGAGTTGCTCGCGTTTACCGTTGATCTGGTCGAGGTCATCGTCGGTGAGTTTACCCCACTGTTCCTTGACCTTACCCTTGATCTGCTTCCAGTTGCCTTCGACACGGTTCCAATCCATTGAGGACGCTCCATTGCTGTTTCAGGTACATTTCTGGAACGACTGAACCTCGCACTTGTTCCGTTTTTTTATAGAGGCTGTCGCGCCGGAATGGATGGTCTTTTCTGACGGGGCCGGGCTCTGAAGAACCTAGAAACAGTTCTTCGACCGACTGCAGGCTCTGCACGTAAAGTACCGCGTCTGGACGGCTCCCATCCGCGTCGGTTTAGCCAAGGCGGCTTCAAGGAAACGCGCGCGATCTTTTTGCCCGGGAGCAGACCGAAAAGGTTGCTTGATGGAGCGAAACATAGGCAGAAAATGCTTATCCGTTGCCAGCGGCATTATGCCGGCAACGGATGAATTTGGTACACCGAGAAGATGTCCCGCGGACATCAGAGCCTGTAGCGCCGGCGCTCCTGTTCAACCTCATCGGCGGTATAGGGAGCAAGCGTCGGGTCAAAGCGTCGCCAGCCCTGCTCGGCATAAGAAGAACGACGCTGCACCGGGTCGACCCAGCTACCGCGGCGCAGGATCGCCTCGGCATCCGCCTGGAGCGCGTCGTCGACCCGCGCCGTGACGACTGCGCCACCGCGCCGTACGCCTTCCGCATAGACATGGGCGTGTTCTTCAGGAACGCCCGAATCCGTCATTGCGCCGATGATGCCACCGGCGGCACCACCGGCAACCGCACCGGCGGCAGCACCAGCTGCCGTAGCGGCAAGCCAACCGGCTGCGACCACCGGACCGACACCGGGAATAGCCATGACCCCGAGGCCGGTCAAAAGGCCGCCAATGCCCCCGACCGCAGCGCCGACACCGGCGCCAGTTCCAGCGCCTTCAGCCGCATTGCTGTCGTTTGCGCTGCCATAGCGATCGCCAACATTGTTGGAAACGATGCTGATGTCGTCAGACGGAACGCCGCGATCTTCAAGGGCTGACACTGCGGCACGGGCGTCCGAATAGTCGTCAAAAAGTCCACTAACGGTTTTCATAGGAATTTCCTCATTGCTGGAATTAGTTGGCTACAATGTTGCCCTGGTAGTCGAGCGCGAGTTGCACGGACTTGCCGTCCTTCGATGCGGTAGCGCGCCAGACGCCCTTGTCGTCGAGCTTCAGTCCCGTCACGTCGCTGTAGCCGGCCTCCGTCAGTCGATCCTTTGCCTGCGCCTCGGTAAAGCTGTTGGCGCCGGCAACCGGAGCTGTCGGATTGGTCGTGTCGGGTGTGGCAACCGCAGGCGTATCGCCATTTGCGGTGGCGGGAGGCGTTGTTGTCTGCGCGAGCGCGCCAACCGTCGATGCGCCGAGGAAGACCGCGGCGAGCAGCAGTTTTTTCATGATCTGGTTCCTTGTTCTTGGTCCTCCCGACCAGGGGGCCAATTTCCTGGCTTTGCGGGGATTGGACGTCTTAAAGGCTCAAAACCGGTCGCATCCGAATTCGCTTCGATCTGTCGAGCGGTCTGGCGGACAGAGACCTGGCAGTCTGCGGGTTCACTGCAGCTTGGCGCAATGAGAGCCCATCCGAACGGACGCTACATGGCGTCCATGCCCTTGATGGCGTTGTCGAGATGCGACGTGCATTTCTCCATATCGTTCGCCATCATGGCATCTCTCGCCATGGTCAATTCCTTCGTGGATTCGATCTTCTTTGCGCCGTCGGAGATCTGCGCGACTTGCTGTTCGGCCTTGGCGATCGAAGCTTCGTCGCAGACGACCTTTTGTTGTGCGAGGGCCGGGCCGGCAAATGCCGCAACGAGGGCGAGCGTAACAATCGGTTTCAGCATTGTGATGTTCTCCATGGGCCGATACGACACCGGCCTCCACCGCCATTGAACGGCAGAAAGAGCTGATCTGTTCCCGCTGTGAACAGTCAAAAAGCGAAGTTTTTTCAAGGAACTTCTACGCGTTTTCAGCGTTTGGTGCGCGTGCAACTATTGGCCCCATCGAGGCAAAATCAGCGAGCGACGACGTTGGGGATCGCCGCATGGAGGACGGACAAACTTCCGCCAAACCGGGTGCCACGAGATGAGACGTTTCTATGTGAGCAACTGGTTAGGCGAAAGGGCGGAGAGGAGGGCGCGAGCGGCCCCTCCTCATCAAAAGACACCAATCACCATCGACGGGGCATGAACGCCGTGGCGTTCGCCGGGCATTCAGATACGCGCGCTAATCCCTATGTCGTCGGAGACAACGATGCTCCCCGTCTCATCGCCATCCCAATAGGTGACTTTCAACGCGTGAACCTTGATCATTAAGAGGCCCTGCGTGTCGATACCCTGCGGAAACCATCTTTCAAGCTCGCTCATCCAATGCTCGGCAAACGTCTGCTTGTCATCCACGAGCGAAGCATTCCCTTCGATTGCAATGAAAATACCGGGTTTGCCGAGCAGGCTGGGACGAGCAGTGTAAGTCAGGGCTACTTTCGGATCTGCCTTGATCTCGGTGATTTTTTGTGACTGCTCAAAGCAGAAGAACCAGGTGTCCCCCACATATTCCACGTCGCCATTGTTGCTCATTGGTCGGCTGGAGATGGTTCCGTCTGCCTTCTTTGTCGAAAGCATGCCGAAGTCGATATTCTTCAGTTCGTTCGAGATGTCGTTGAGCGTCAAAGTCATCACTCTCTCCTGTTGGCGGTTCATTGTCCCAACAGCGACCGTGCAAACAGGTTCCCTCCGCCAGGCGACGCACATCCTGCGCTACGGTTCGCTGAAACCGGTCGCGGCAATACGGGAGCGCCCTATGGGGTCGTTGCGAAAAATCAGTCCGCCCCGCGCCCTCGATCGCGCCGGCACATAGTCAAGCGTGGTCTCGACGGTCTCTATGACGGTGTCGCCGTCGGTAATTTCACCACGCACCACGACCGCGGCTGCAGTCCGGTCGGCCGTATTCTCTACATCGAACATGACCAGATATCCGCCAGCACGCCCCGCGCTGCTGACGATCGTCACCGAGAGTGCCGGAGGCCCATCTTCCTGGGTCGCGGCCTGATAGCCGATCCAGCCAATAAGCGCCGTGATCAGGATAGTGGATACTGCGCCGGTCGCCCATTCGATCCAATGCGCCTTGCGATTTTCAACGGAGCCTGGTTTGGGGGACTTTGCCATCAAGTTACCTAAAGGATGAGCCGCGCGGCCGCTGCGCCGATTGCGCTCGGGAAGGCGAGAACCGCCGTGGCGACAATCGCTTGGGTTGGATCGAGGCCGTCCAGCCGATGAAACGTCCACAGGCAGTAGAGGCTGATCGCAAATGCGATGACGTAGCCCGGCATTGTGAAGCGGATAAGGGCATGCCAACCAGGTGTGTCCTCATCGAGTTCATGGCCGCCTATGAAAGACAAGGCGTAGACGAAGCCATGCATCAGCAGGATCGACGCCGATATCGCGGCAATGGCGTGCCACAGCGACATCTTGAAGGATATCAGGATCATTTCTTCGGTTGGGGCGACGTTGAGGCCGAGAAACAGAGCTCCAACGACCATCATAAAAAGTTCGCCACCGTAGCCATCGCCCCGGGTCTCGCCGATCGGATCCGTCTCGTCCTCGCTGCTTTCGGTTCGTGTCCCGAGTTCGCTGCGGCCGAGCAAGGCACCAATGCTGGCTGGGACCGCCTGAATGGCGATCATTCCAAGCACTTCCGGCAGGGCCTGGCCAATCTTCAGGACGCCAATGATGAAAAGAACAAAGGCACTCGCCGCGATACCCAGGCAGTATGCAATGCTTGCGTCTCGCAGCGCTTCGCGCCACGTCGATACTTTTTCAAAACCGATCCGACGCGCAAGGAGGACAAGCAGCGGAATGTTGACCATAAGCAAGATAAGCAGCCGGTCGCGGTCGATGTAGAGGCCGAGTTCCCACATTTCCATCGTGAGGAACATAGGCAGCGCAAAAAGCAGCGCGCCGGCGAAGCCGCGTGCCAGACCCTTCGCGAAGCGGCCATGATCAAAATCGGCCCGCGTCCCGCCTTTGGTCATCTTTCCCTCTCAAGGCTGCTGTCGGCTTCACAAGGACGCGGCAGCATTTCTCGCTGACAGAGGTAACGTCGAGAGGCTGCGCAAGTTCCTGATGCTCCAGCCGGCCCGTTCAGCCGTCCGCACTCCGGTGACGGCGACCGGCGCGTAGCGCTCAGGCTTTCGTTGCTCAGGGCATTGGAACAATAACAACGTCCACGTCTTTCCACCGGATTGGTAGCCCTTGGGAAAGGGAATGTTTGTGAAGTTGGAGCAGTAAGCGATGCCCTTGGGTTCTTTCGACAAGGAGGGGAGTGAAGATATCTTGCGAGCGAGGCTTGCGGCCATTGTGGAGTCGTCCTTCGACGCCATCGTCAGCAAGGATCTCGATGGTACCGTGCGGACCTGGAACGGCGCTGCTGAGCGCATGTTCGGCTACTCAGCCGACGAGATCGTCGGGCGATCAATCCTGACGATCATCCCCACCCATCTTCACGACGAAGAGCGAGATCTGCTGCAGCGCCTTCGCAAAGGGGAACGGATTGAACCGTTCGAAACCGTCAGGCAAAGGAAGGACGGCAGCTATATAACCGTCTCGCTGACGATCTCACCGATCCGCAACTCCAAGGGCCGCATCATCGGGGCATCCAAGGTTGCGCGCGACATCACATCCGCAAAGGACCGTGAAAGGCGAATTCGCCTGCTTCTGCGAGAGGTCAATCACCGGGTCAAAAACCACTATGCCATCATTCTTTCGATGATTAGGCAAAGCAGGAGGGAAGAAACCGAACCTGCGGTTTTCCAGAAGGACCTTGAAAACCGAATTTGGGCCCTATCGGCGTCCCACGACCTGATCGCATCGGCAGATTGGCAAGCAACGGATCTAAGAGGCTTGGTCGAAAAGCAGATCGCAGCGTTTCATGCCGAAGCGTTCTGCCGGATCTCTGGACCCCGCATCGCGCTTGCCCCAGCCGCCATCGAAAATCTTGGGATGGCGATCCACGAGTTGGCGCTGCACTCGTCAAAGGGCGGCGTCTTGCAGGCAGGCGACGGCACGATTTCAATCACGTGGGCACTGGCGACTTCCCCGGCGGGCCTTGCCTTCTCGATGTCTTGGGATGAGCACCCTGGCCCTGAAGGTCGCGACTATCAGTTGCCACACTCGGGTTTTGGCGCGGTCGTGCTGAAGAGGACAGTGCCGCAGGCCCTAAACGCAAAGGTGGAATCCGCGCGCGGAGACGGATTTGTCCGATGGCAATTGGTCGGCCCCGCGGATCGCTTCCTGGAGTGGCCGCGCCTTTCCGTGTGAAACCACTGCAGTGACAACCAGTGTCACCAAAATGTGACAGGCGGCGCCTGCCGAGAATGACGTGACGGCAGGGAGATGGAAAAAGAAAGAGGGAGCCATAGTTAGAGCTCGCAAGGTCCGCATACCGCGGTTTAAAGGGAGAGGATTTGGGGCAGATGGGTGGACAAACGGTCTGTTATTTCAAAAGTTTGTACCCTTCGTCGGGCAGGCTTGATATTGCAACATAGAATCAGTGCGAATCCGTCTGGGCTGGTTGGATTCCGACTTCGGCAGGAACCGCCGCTGCACTAGAAAGTCTTCGCAATCCAGCCAGGCACCGTCCGCAAACGGTCGCTGTTTCCACTCAACAATTGCTCGTTCCCCGGAGTCTGAATGTCCGCGACCTCAACCAGAAGACCGAGCTTGAGTTCGCGCTCGTTCCGCGCGCTTATGGGCCTAGAGCCGGGCGTGGCCCTCGGCCTGGCAGGCACTCTCTTCTTTTTTGTCGCGAGCAGCGTCGTTGCCTATCTCAACCTGGAGGCCCTGCAACGGGGCAACGAGAGGATTGTACAAACCCACGTCGCCATTGTTTCTCTCGACGAACTGCTGTCGCTTGTTCAGGATGCCGAGACCGGGCAGCGAGGGTTTTTGTTGACCAACAGCGGCGGCTATCTTGCCCCCTACAACGCGGCAGTTCGCGCCATCCGGCCAAAACTCGATCAGATCGGCCAACTGACCGCGAGCAATCCGGGCCAAAGTCAGCGGCTCGTGGCTCTCAGGCAACATGTGGACGCCAAGCTCGTGGAGCTTGGGGCGACCATCGATCGGAGACGGGCCGACGGTCTTGAGGCGGCGATTGCGATGGTGAATTCCGATCGCGGCAAGATCGAGATGGATGCCGTCCGCGCGCAGATTGCGGCCATGTCGGGCGCAGAGCTGGAAGTGCGCCTTGATCGATTGGCCGAAATGGAAAGTGCGCAGAAGACGGCGCGGCTTAGCACTGTTCTTTCTGCTCTTCTCGGAATTGCCTTGACCGCAGCAATCGCCCTCCTCATTCGCAAGGCCACGATCGCCCGGCGCAGGGATGAGTGGCTTCAGGCCGGTCAGGTTGGGTTGGCATCGGCAATGATGGGTGATCAGTCGATCGAGCAGCTCAGCAACAGTATTCTCGACTTCCTGGCGCCTTACGCAGGCGCCATTGCCGGAGCGCTCTTTATTCGCGGTGATGGTTCGTTCCGGCGGGCTTGTGTCCGTGGCGTTCCGCCCGAGGCGAAAGTGCCGATGACGGTTCGGCCCCGCGAAGGCCTCTTGGGTCAAGCGATTGCGGAAGGGGGCTCAATCGTGGTCGACGATGTCCCGGATGGTTACCTGGCCTTCGGTTCTGGGCTTGGGATGGACAAACCACGCCATCTCGCGATCCAGACGGGAAAGGTCGACGGTTCAGTAAATTCGGTGATCGAGCTCGGCTTTCTTGCGCCGATCGACGAGACCATCGTCACTCTCCTTGACCGCGCGTCGGAGGCAATCGCGATTGCCGTGAAGTCAGCGGCCTATCGCGGCCAGCTCCACAATCTGCTGGAGGAAACGCAACGGCAGTCCGAGGAACTGCAGACGCAAAGCGAGGAGCTGCGCGTTTCCAACGAGGAGCTCGAGGAACAGGGGCGGGCGCTGAAGGAGTCTCAGGCGCACCTTGAGCAGCAGCAGATTGAACTTGAGCAGAACAATGCTCAGCTGGAAACACAAGCCCAGCGGCTTGAGGTTCAGCGCGACGAGCTGGAGCGCGCGAACGTATCGATATCGGCCAAGGCGAAGGAACTAGAGCAGGCAAGCCGATACAAATCCGACTTCCTTGCCAATATGTCCCACGAGTTGCGCACGCCGCTCAACTCTTCTTTGATATTGGCCAAGCTGCTTGCGGACAATCCCGACGAAAACCTGACCCAGGAGCAGGTGAAGTTCGCCAAGACGATCCAATCCTCGGGCAATGATCTCTTGAACCTGATCAACGATATTCTCGATCTCTCCAAGATCGAGGCCGGGCATGTGGAAATCCGGCCGGAAACCGTGTCGCTCGAGCGACTGGCCGGCAACCTTCGCCAGGTGTTTTTGCCGTTGGCGACCGAGAAGAAACTCGGCTTTTCCGTTGAAGTCGCGGAGGAATGTCCGGTCAGCATCGAGACCGATCCGTTGCGGCTCGAACAGATCCTCAAGAACTTGCTTTCAAACGCGATCAAGTTCACCGAGGCAGGCAAGGTCACCTTGGTGATCGGCTCGGCCGGCGACGGCAAGATCAGCTTCCGTGTCAGCGACACCGGGATCGGGATTGCGCAGGAACATCAGAATGCGATCTTTGACGCGTTTCATCAGGCCGATGGCACAATCAGCCGCAAATATGGCGGTACCGGCCTCGGCCTTTCGATATCTCGGCAACTGGCGCGGCTATTGGGTGGAACGATCGCGCTCAACAGCCAGGCGGGGAAGGGTAGCACCTTCGCTTTCTCGATCGCCGAGCGCTACGAGCCGGCAAAGCAAATGCCTCTTGAACCACGAGCGAGTACGCTCCCAATGGCGACCACCGCATCCAAAATGGGTGCAGCAACGCCAGTGCCGATCCGCCGGATCGAAGATGACCGCGACGTTCTGAGCGATACGAGACGCGTGTTGCTGGTTATTGAAGATGACGAGACCTTTGCTGCTATCGTGCGCGACCTGTCGAGGGAAATGGGTTTCCAGGCAATTGTCGCAGCAACGGCCGAAGAGGCACTCTCACTTGCCAAGGAGTTCATGCCAAGCGCCATCGTGCTCGATATCGGGCTGCCGGACCAATCGGGCCTGGCCGTACTCGACCGGCTGAAGCATGATGTCTTGACCCGCCACATCCCCATCCATGTCGTGTCAGGGAGCGATCACACCGAGAGTGCCTACTCCCTCGGGGCCGCCGGTTATGCCATCAAGCCCGTCAATCGAGAGGAACTGCTGAAAGTTCTGCAGAAACTCGAAGCGCGGTTTACGAAACAGATGCATCGCGTCCTGGTCGTCGAGGACGATCCGGTTCAGCGCGAAGCGGTGGCAAAACTGATTGGCACCCAGGACGTCGAGACGGTGACCGCCAGCACCGCCGCCGAATGCCTTGACCTCCTGAAGCACCAGACTTTCGACTGCATGGTGCTTGACCTGTCATTGCCTGACGCGTCCGGATATTCGTTACTGGAGACGTTGAGCTCGCAGAGCGCCTATGCCTTCCCGCCTGTTATCGTTTATACCGGACGCGAACTCTCAGCCGATGATGAGCAGAAGTTGAGGCGCTACTCGAAGTCAATCATCATCAAGGGGGCGAAATCCCCCGAGCGACTGCTCGATGAAGTGAGCCTGTTCCTGCATCAGGTGATATCGGAACTGCCGGACGAACAGCAAAAGATGATCCGCAAGGCGCGCAACCGCGATGCGCTGTTGGAGGGGCGTCGGATTCTCGTGGTGGAAGACGATATCCGAAACGTCTACGCGCTAACCAACATTCTTGAACCGCGCGGTGCGATCGTCGAAATAGCGCGCAACGGCCGCGAGGCACTGGAGGCTCTCGAAAAAGCTTCATCTGGCCCCGGGCGCCCGATCGAACTCGTGCTGATGGACGTCATGATGCCTGTGATGGACGGGTTGGTCGCAACCGCTGAAATCCGACGGAACCCGGCTTGGCGGAAGTTGCCGATCATTGCGCTGACCGCCAAGGCAATGCCGGACGATCAGGAGCGCTGCATTGAGGCTGGGGCGAATGATTACATGGCCAAGCCGCTGGACGTCGACAGGCTGCTGTCGCTGGTGCGTGTATGGATGCCCAAATGACCGAAGCCACCGCCGTTGAAAAGGTGGAGGACATCGAGATCCGGCTGCTGCTGGAAGCGCTGTTTCTCAAATACCACTATGACTTTCGCAACTATGCGATGGCCTCGATCAAGCGCCGCCTGAAGAAGGCGCGCGAACAACTGGGGTTTGAAACTGTCTCGGCGATGCAGGAGGGGCTTCTGCACGATCAGGCAATGCTGCCGCAATTGCTGCGTTTTCTGACGGTCCAGGTGAGCGAGATGTTTCGCGATCCGAGTTACTTCCAGGCGATCCGGGAAAAGGTCGTTCCCCACTTGAGGACCTACCCTTCCTTGAAGGTGTGGATTGCTGGCTGCAGCAGCGGCGAGGAACTCTATTCGCTGGTTATCCTGTTTCGCGAAGAAGGCCTCGAAGATCGAACGATCTTCTATGCCACTGACATCAGTCATGAAGCGCTGGAGGCGGCCGAGGCCGGCGTCTATGCACTCGACAGGTTACAGCTTTTCACCGAGAACCATCGCAAATCGGGTGGAAAGTCATCGTTGTCGGACTACTATCAGGCGGCATACGGCAAGGCGATGTTCGATAAGACCTTGCGCCGCAATGTCGTGTTTTCGGATCACAGCCTGGTGACCGACGCCGTTTTTGCAGAGATGCACCTCATATCGTGCCGAAACGTCATGATCTACTTCGACCGCGCGCTTCAGGACCGCGCCGTGGGTCTTTTCAAGGACTCGCTCGCTCGCAAAGGTTTCCTTGGGCTCGGCGCCAAGGAGAATTTGCGCTTTTCCCTTCATGCCGATGCGTTCACGGATTTCGTGCGTGAGGAGAAGATCTACCAAAGGCGTGTCGAATGACGCCAGCAAAAGCTCAAGCGGTGATCATTGGCGCTTCGGCGGGGGCTGTCGAAGCACTTTCGGCCATCCTGCCGGCTTTGCCGCGAAGCTTCCCTTTGCCCGTGATCGTGGTCGTTCATGTTCCATCCGACAGGCCGAGCCTTATGGTCGACCTGTTTCGTGCAAAGTGCCGGTTGCCTGTCGAGGAGGCCGAGGACAAACAGTCGCTCGAGGCCGGCACGATCTATTTTGCGCCGCCGGACTACCATCTGCTCGTTGAAACGGACAGGAACCTGTCCCTCTCCTCTGATGAGCCTGTGCTCTTCTCCCGCCCATCGATCGACATACTTTTCGAAAGTGCTGCCGATGCCTTCGGGTCGGATCTAATCGCGATTGTCCTGACCGGCGCCAATCGTGATGGTGCAGACGGCCTGGCGGCTGTCCACAAAGCAGGCGGGACGGTGATCGTGCAAAACCCCGAAGGCGCTCACGCGCGCGCCATGCCGGAAGCTGCAATCCAATCATGCCCGAGCGCCCTCGTCCTGTCGCTCGATGCCATTGCCGAATACTTGAAAGAGGTCTGAGAACAACTATGGAGCCCGTCCCGTTTCTACTGGTGGATGACCTCGAGGAAAACCTCCTATCGCTGGAGGCACTGCTTCGCCGCGACGATCGCCTTCTCATGAAGGCGCGGTCCGGCGACCAGGCGCTTGAGATCCTGCTTCGACAAGACGTGGCGCTCGCGCTCGTCGACGTTCAGATGCCGGGTCTGGACGGCTTCGAACTTGCCGAGTTGATGCGCGGCAACGAACGAACGCGGCACATTCCCATCATCTTTGTGACGGCGGGCATTGCCGACGGCCGACGCCGTTTTCGCGGCTACGAGGCTGGCGCGGTGGACTTCATCCAAAAGCCGATTGAACCGGACGTTCTGTCAAGCAAAGTCGACGTGTTCTTCGAACTGTACCGGCAGAGGCAGCAACTTGCCGCTCAACGAGATGAGCTCGCTGTCCAGGCGCAGGCGCTCAAGCAGGCAGCCGAGCACAAGGATATCCTGCTGCGGGAAATCAATCACCGCATCAAGAACCTGTTCAGCCTCACCGCCGGGTTGATCTCGGTGAGCGCCAGGCAAGCCACAACCGTTTCCGATCTTGAGACTGATCTGCGGTCGCGGCTACACGCGCTGTCTCGCGCTCACGAGCTTACACTGCCCGACCTCGTCGGGGAGGACGATCGCGGAGACATTGCGACGACGGTTGTGGCGCTGTTGAAGGCGATCGTTGCGCCACACGACCACGCTCACGGCTCTCGCATCCTGATCTCCGGAACGGACGCGCCCCTCGGCGACAAGGCACTGACGTCAATGGCGCTCCTTCTGCACGAGCTGACCACGAACGCTGTCAAGTATGGTGCCCTTTCCGGCCCTGCGGGGCAATTGAGCATCGACCTTTCGACGATCGACGAAGAACTTCACGTCAAGTGGAGTGAACACGGATCACATCCCTTGTCCGAGAGCTCCGAAAGGACGGGATTTGGAACGACGTTGGAGAAAGCAGCAATCTTGGGATTGAACGGATCGCTGGCGCGAAATTGGCGGACAGATGGGCTTTGTCTGGCGCTCCGCATCCCGCTGGCCAGTCTAAAAAGCTGATCAGTCCCAGAAAAGAGCTCTTGGGAGCGCAGTGAAGTCGAGGCCAGCGAAGTCCCAAGCTTCGTCGACGTCATCGAGGCAGGGTCTACAATTTGTGTGCCATCGGCTCAAATGATCGGCACCTGGACGCGCGACCGTCGCGGATCGGAGCGTCAAGAAAGGAGACAATTCGGAAGCTAAAACCGTTCCAGCATCTTCTTGAGAGTTACGTTCTGCGCACGGAGTTGTTCCGCCAGCAGTTTTCGGAGGCGGTTGTTTTCCGTATCAAGTGAAGCCAGCTCTTCCAAGGCCATCGTTGGCGCCGATCTCGACTCCAGATCCGACTGTTTCTCCGTCGGTTCCGAAGCGGTCCTCGGGGAGGGGCGGGAAGGTTTTCCGCCGGCGCGTTTCGATAAGCCGCGGGTCCCGGCGACAGTGAGAGGGCCGCTTGCGGTCACCTGCGCTTTATCAGCGACATTGGCATCCACATGCGTCGCAGCGATCTGGTCAGCCACTCCATTCGCCGGCTCGGGCGCTGTTATCACGGCCGGTTCGTCAACAAAACTCGGGACATCAGCATCACTGGCGGGGCCAATGCCGCCGTTGCCCTTCAATTCTTGACGACCGAACAGATGAGCCGCTTCGTTTTCAACCTCGCGCGCAAGGGTCTTGAGATCTGTGGTGCCCCAGATCGAGCCCGCTTGCACTTTTGGCTGACGGCGGCCGGATTTGAACTCAACAACGAACCTGCGTTGTGGCGTCTTCATATAGTTTGAACCCAATGTAGATCGACGTGCTGCGGCATTATTGACTGCACAATGTCGAGTGCAACCTCGCATCTTGGCCGCCCGCCAAAGGAGTGGTGGAGCCACAGCGCTCAGCGCGTGGCTTCTCCGGGCCTCAGTCTATGCCAAGCCTCTTGCGCAGGTCGGCATTCTCATTGCGCAGTTTTTCCGCCAAGAGTTTTCGCAGCTTCTGGTTCTCGGCGTCGAGCTTCACCAGTTCGGCGAACTCGTCGCCGGCCGAGGCGGGCTTTTTGCTCGTCTTATCATCCGCCTTCAAGCTGCCCTTCCAGTTATAGTAGGTCTGCTCGGATATTCCTGCGCTTTTAATCGCATCTTTGATCGTGCTCGTGCCGCCTGCGACCTGGGCCCCGATCTGCCTCAGCTTCTCGAGTTTATCTTGTTCGCTGAACTTTCGGGACTTGGTGGGTTGCGTTGACGCTGTTGCCTTCGAAGTCGCCCGTGTGGTTTCCCCGGCCGCTTTCTGACGCTTCGTCGCGCTTCGCTTTGCTCGCTCGGGTGTCTGCACAGTCGTTGCGTCGTCCGCAACCAGGGTGGTTGGCGTCGTGTTTTCGTCAGGCATTAGTGATCCCTTTTTTATGGTCGCCCTTTTTTCAACCGAGTGAAGACCAGAGTCAACATAACTTGCCGGTCGATTTTTGGTGTCGATCCAATAGGGTATACGAATTGGCTAGAAGTTTTCCATGCTGGAGCAGCTAGACCTTAAGCCCGAGGATCCAGATCGGCGTCCGCCGACAAGGCTTCAATTGCATTTCATGCTCAACGGTTGTCGATGGGGCTGCGTAGCACTTCCCCATCGACAACAAGACTCAAATTGCGTGCATTGGCAGCTGCACTCATCTTGCCTTTGCTTTGCCAAGGACGGAAGTGATGGCCTCCACCGCCGCTTTCACCACAACATTGGCCTCGTCCTTTGTGAGGCAAAGCGGTGGCGCGAAGCCGAGGATATCACCTTGCGGCATGGCGCGCCCGATGACGCCGCGCTCAAGCAGGGCAGCGGCAACTTGCGGGCCGATCTTCTTTGCCGGATCGAAAAATACCCGGTCGTCCTTATCCTCGACGAACTCAATTGCAGCCATCAGGCCATCGCCACGTACTTCGCCCACATGTCTGTGGTCAGCGAGTGACTTCGTCAGTTCGGAGCGGAAATAGGCGCCCGTGCTGCCGGCATTTTCAACCAGGCCCAACTCGTCGATCAGTTCGAGGTTGGCGACCCCCGCGGCCGCACAGATCGGATGGGCGGAATAGGTCCAGCCATGGCCGATCGCGCCCAGTTCGTCAGATCCTTGCACCAGCACCTGCCACATCTTATCCGATACGATCGTGCCGGAAAGCGGCGCGTAGGCCGAGGTCAGACCCTTGGCAATGGTGATGAGATCGGGCTTCATGCCGTAGTGGTCGGATCCGAACATCGTGCCGAGACGGCCGAAGCCGGTCACCACCTCGTCTGCGACGAGCAGGATGTCGTATTTTTCAAGCACAGCCTGGACCTTCTGCCAGTAGCCCTTCGGCGGCGGCACGATGCCGCCCGTACCGAGAATCGGCTCGCCGATGAAGGCGGCGATCGTCTCCGGTCCTTCCGCAAGGATCATCTCCTCGAGCTTGTCAGCGCAATATTGCGAGAACTGCTCCTCATCCATCGAGCGATCGGGGCGGCGGAAGAAGTAGGGTGCTTCGGTGTGCAGGATTGGCGCGCGCGGCAGGTCAAACGCGTTGTGGAAGAGATGCAAGCCGGTGAGCGAGCCCGTCATGACGCCGGAGCCGTGATAGCCGCGCCAGCGGGAGATGATCTTCTTCTTTTCCGGCCGGCCAAGGATGTTGTTGTAGTACCAGATCAGCTTGATGTTGGTCTCGTTGGCATCGGAGCCTGAAAGACCGAAATAGACGCGGCTCATGCCCTCCGGCGCACGATCGATGATCATCTTGGAAAGCGTGATCGACGCTTGCGTACCGTGGCCGACATAGGCGTGATAATAGGCAAGGTTCTTGGCCTGCTCGGCGATCGCGTCTGCGATTTTCTGCCGGCCGTAGCCGACATTGACGCAATAAAGGCCAGCAAAGGCATCAAGGCTCGTCCTGCCGCTGGTGTCGGTAATATACACACCTTCGCCGCCGCCGATCACCCGGGTCGGTGTTTCGCCACGCGCATGCATGCCCATATGCGTGGAGGGGTGGAAGAAGTGATCACGGTCCCAAGCGCTGAGTTCGTTGCTTTTTTCGAGCATGGTCTTTCCTTTCGCGTATGAAATGTGGCGCCTGCGCTCAGGCGGCCGTGTCGATGCAGAGATACTTGAGTTCGGTGAAGGCCTCGATGCCGTGGCGGGAGCCTTCGCGGCCAAGGCCCGACTGTTTCCAGCCGCCGAAGGGGATCGGTCCGCCGGTGATTTTCACCCGATTGATCGCGACCATCCCGTACTCCAAGGCCCGTGCAAGACGCATCTGGCGCGCTCCGTTTTCTGTGACGACATAAGCGACGAGGCCGTATTCGGTGTCGTTTGCCCGGGCGACCACTTCGGTCTCGCTGTCGAAGGCAGTGAGCGCGGCAACCGGGCCGAAGGTCTCCTCACGCATGATCAGCGCGTCGTCCGGTACATCCGTCAAAAGGGTCGGCTCGAAGAACAGGGCGCCTGCCTTGTGGCGCTTGCCGCCGGCCACCAGCTTTGCGCCGCGCTTCAGCGCATCGGCGACCTGTTCTTCCACCTTGGCGATGGCACGCTCGTGCATCAGGGGGCCGATCTCGGCGTCTGGTTCAAGGCCCGAGGCAACCTTCAGCGCTTCGATGCGAGCCTTGAAGGCTCGTGTGAAGTCCGCGAGTGCAGGGCGCTCGACATAAATACGGTTAGCGGCGAGGCAATCCTGCCCGGATGTGGCGAACTTCGCCGCCATTGCGATCTCGGCAGCCTTCTCAATGTCGGCATCGGCAAAGACGATCAATGGTGCATGGCCACCGAGCTCCATCACCATCCGCTTCATGGTCGAAGCACACTGGCCCCCAATCAGCTTGCCGATCTGCGTCGAGCCGGTGAAGCTCATGGCGCGAATACGCGGATCGGCGTTCATGCGGCCGACGATCGTGGCAGCGTCGCCGGTCACCACATTGAAGACGCCCGCGGGAAGCCCAGCCCGCTCGCCAAGTTCGGCAAGGGCGAGCGCTGAAAGCGGCGTTTCGCTGGAGGGATGCGCAACGACCGTGCAGCCGGCCGCAAGGGCAGCTGCGGCCTTCCGGGTAATCATGGCTGAGGGGAAGTTCCACGGCGTCACGATCCCGACGACACCCAGCGCCTCGCGCCGCACGATCATTTCGGCTCCGGGCAGATGGCTGGTGACGCTTTCCGCATTCAGCCGCTTTCCTTCCTCCGCGTACCATTCGACGAAGGAGGCTGCGTAGTCGATCTCACCGCGGGATTCGGCAAGCGGCTTGCCCTGTTCCAGCGTCATCAAGAGCGCAAGATCCTCGCGCGCCTCCAGCATCAGGTCGTGCCACTTGCGAAGAATCGCGGAACGTTGCTGCGGCAGCATGTTGCGCCAGGCGGGCAGTGCGTCGCTCGCCGCCGAGATGGCTTGCGCGGTCTCATCGGCATCAAGGGCTGCGACCCAGGCAAGCGTCGCAGACGAGGCAGGGTCCGTCACCTTGAAGCTTGCGCCGTCGCGGCTCGCAATCCAGCGCCCACCGACATAGGAGAGCTCCCTTAAAAGGTGCGGATCGGAAAGGCGGGCAAGCGCGTCGTGAAAGGTCGTGCGGGCAAATACGGCGGTCATGGCGGCCTCCTCTTGGTGTCTGGAGGGAGTCTGCCAGAGGGCGAGGGACAGATTGTCCATTGCCGGGGTCGGCGTTAGAGACTTTGGCCAAAGATGGGGCCGGCCGTAGACAATCTCTCTATTCGGAAGGGGGAAGCAACGTCTCGAGCGGAAGCACGGTCTCCTCTTTCACCGTCTTGGTGACGATGTAGGTGAAGTAGCGGTCGATGCCGAGCTCACGGTCAAGCAGGCTGTCGACAAGGCGCTGGTAGGCATCGATATCACGCGCAACGATTTTCAGGATGTAATCGACGCCACCGCCGACCGACCAGCAGGCCACGATTTCGGGCGCTGTCGCGACAGCCCGTTCGAAGCGTTCGAAATCCACTTGCCGATGATTGGCAAGCGTCACCTCCATCATCACGCTGGCAACAGGCGCAACGCGTCGCACTGCAACGCGCGCGTGATAACCGGCGACGATGCCTGCTTTCTCAAGTTTACGCAGTCGCAGCCAGCAAGGCGTTGGTGAGAGGCCCGCCCGTTCCGCCAGGGCCAGCTTGGTGATGCGCCCGTTCTCCTGGATCGCTTCCAGGATACGCAGGTCGATGGCGTCGAGTTTCATTTTGGGCGCGCTCCGGGCGGGGATCGTGTCAAAGTGGAGGAAAAGACAATGGGAAACCATTTTGGCGTTGTCAATTGAACTGATTTTGAGCACTGTTAAAATCATGACAAATTGGCGACCCGATATATCCCAGTTGCGCCGGCCGGCTTATCTCTCTCTCGCCGAACAAATCGCTCGCGCCATACAGGAAGGCCACTTGCCGAACGGGACGCGCCTTCTGCCCCATCGCAAGCTCGCCGACGACCTGAAGCTTTCCGTGCAGACCGTCAGCCGTGCCTATGACGAGCTGATCCGACGGGGGCTTATTTCCGGCGAAATCGGTCGCGGCTCCTTCGTGCAGACAAGGCCGAAAGAGCCTGAGCCGCCTTATCTGCCCGAGCGTCTTGGCGAGCTTGTCGACCTTTCGATCCTCAAACCCGTGTGCGAACAGCTGCATCTGGAGCGCATGCGCGCAGCCTTCGGGTGGCTGGCGGAAAATCTTCCGTCGAGTTCGGCGCTGTCCTTTCGGCCCAACATGGTTTTCCCGCGCCATCGCAATGTCGCAGCCGATTGGCTGTCGCGTTGCGGACTTGATGTGTCTCCGCTCAACATCAGCCTGACCAACGGCGCCACCTCGGGCATGACAGTTGCGCTGATGAGCGTCGCTCCGCCAGGCTCGACCGTTGCGACGGAAGCGATCAGCCACCATACCCTCGTGCCGCTTTCCAGCTATCTTGGCCTTCATCTCGAGGGCTTGCCGATCGATCGCGAAGGCATGATCCCCGAGGCGCTGGATGAAGCCTGCCGCACGGGCGTCATCCGCGCCGTCTTTCTCCAGCCCTCGGCGATCAATCCGACCGCGGCGTTGATGGGGCCTGAGCGCCGGCAGGCGCTTGCTGAGGTCGCACGGCGCCACGATATCGCGATCATCGAGAACGACATCCTGGGGCCGCTTGTGGAAGGTCGGGCGCCGCCGATTGCGGCCTATGCGCCGGAGCGCACCCTCTACGTCACCAGCTTCACAAAGATCACGGTTCCGGGCCTGCGCATCGGCTATCTTGCCGCCCCGGATCGCTATGTCGCAGCGGTTGCCAACCGCCATCTCGTCTCCAACTGGATGGCGACGCCTTCAATCGCCGAGATCGCAACACTTTGGGTCAGCGACGGCACGGCGATGGAACTCGTCAATTGGCAGCGTCGGGCACTTAGCGTTCGTCACGCGATCGCCGAGGAGGCGCTTGCGGGCTTGCCCTATTATAGCCATCCGCAGAGCCTGCATGTGTGGTTACCGTTACCGGAAGGGCATGCGGAGGAAGGTTTCGTATCGCAGGCGCGCCTGCGCGGTGTCGCTATTGCGCCCGGCTCTTCGTTCCGCACGGCCGACCAGGGCTGGCAGCCGGCGGTGCGCATTTCGCTCGGCTCGACCACCGAGCAGGAATTGCGCACCGGACTTGGCATTCTCGCCTCACTCGCCAGCGGAAATCCGGAAGCGCTGTTGCTCGCGATTTGAGCGCTATGCATTGCAAAAGGGCGATGTCAGAATAATTGTACTGATATTATTATTGACATTGACATGATTTTGTTTGCCGCGCATCGTTGCTCCATCACTTGTCTCAATAGGGAGAGACATGCATGGCAGCGCCGATCATCCGCATCGACAACATCACCAAACGCTACGGTCCCTTGACCGTACTCGACGGCCTGTCGATGGACGTGCTGCCGGGCGAAAAGCTGGCGCTTATCGGTCCCTCCGGATCGGGCAAGACAACGATCCTGCGCATTCTCATGACATTGGAGGCGATCAGCGGCGGCCATATCGAGGTCGACGGCGACCAGCTCTATCATATGCCGAAGAACGGCAGCCTCGCGCCGGCCGACGATCGCCATCTGCACAAGATGCGCGAGAAGATCGGCATGGTCTTCCAGCACTTCAATCTCTTCCCGCACAAATGTGTGCTCGACAATGTCACGCTTGCGCCGATGCTGACGAAAGGCATGGCGAAGGCCGCGGCGGAAAAGCGGGCGATGGAGCTTCTCGACATGGTGGGCATGGCCGACAAGGCAAAGAGCATGCCCGCGCAATTGTCCGGCGGACAGAAGCAGCGCGTTGCGATCGCCCGGGCGCTGGCTCTTTCGCCAAAGATCATGTTGTTTGACGAGGTGACCTCGGCGCTCGACCCGGAACTGGTCGAAGAAGTGCTGAATGTCATGCGCAAGCTCGCGGTCGAAACAGACATGACCATGCTGCTCGTCACGCATGAGATGGGCTTCGCCCATGATTTTGCCGATCGCATTCTCTTTTTCGACCGCGGCAAGATCGTCGAGGAGGGCAAGCCGGACGAGATTTTCCGCGCGCCCAAGCAGGAACGCACGCAGACCTTCCTGCGCAAGATCATCGCGGCAGGGCACCGCGTCTGAGCGGCTGTGCCGCCCGGAAACAAGGCTCCAAACAAAAACCAGGCACAGCCAGAGGAGTTCGCAACTATGAGCATGAGAACCTTTTTGACCATAACCGCCAGCGCGGGCGCCCTGACGGCAATTGTTGCCGCAGCACCAGCCTGGGCCGACGGCAAGCTTGAGGAACTGAAGGAACAGGGGTTTGCCCGCGTTGCCATCGCCAACGAGCCGCCCTTTACGGCAGTTGCCGCCGACGGCAAGGTTTCCGGGGCAGCTCCGGACGTCGCGCGTGAGGTTTTCAAACGCCTCGGTGTCGAAGACATCGTCGCCTCGATCTCCGAATACGGTGCGATGATCCCGGGCCTTCAGGCCGGTCGCCACGACGTCATCACTGCCGGCCTCTTCATGAAGCCGGAACGTTGCAACGCGGTTGCCTATTCAGAACCGATCCTCTGCGACGCCGAAGCCTTCGCGTTGAAAAAGGGCAACCCGCTGAAGCTCAAGAGCTACAAGGACATCGCCGACAATCCAGACGCCAGGATCGGCGCGCCAGGTGGCGGTACGGAAGAAAAGCTCGCGCTTGAAGCCGGCGTGCCGCGCGACCGCGTCATTGTCGTGCCGGATGGCCAAAGCGGGCTGAAGATGCTGCAGGACGGCCGGATCGACGTCTATTCACTGCCGGTGCTTTCCATCAACGATCTTGTCGCCAAGGCGAAGGACCCCAACGTCGAAGTCGTGGCGCCGGTTGAAGGCGCTCCAGTCTATTGCGACGGTGCGGCCTTCAAGAAGGGTGAGGAAGCCTTGCGCGACGCCTTCGACGTGGAACTCGCAAAGCTCAAGCAATCGGGCGAATTTGCCAAGATCATCGAGCCCTATGGCTTTTCGGCCGCGGCCGCAATGTCGACGACCCGCGAAAAGCTCTGCGCCGCCAAGTAAGCGCCGCAGCAATTTGGCCTCTTCCCGAACCGGGGAGAGGCAGTCCGCTCCCTCGTATATGGAAGAACGATGACCGACTGGTCCGGTTACATAGGGCTGATCCTTGAAGGCGCGCTCGTGACGCTTGAGCTTACCGTGCTCGGTTCCTTGCTCGCGCTCGTCATGGCATTCGTCGCGGGTCTTGGACGCGTCAGCCGCTTTTTCGTGGTTCGCGCACTTGCCACCACCTATATCGAGTTTTTCCGCGGCACGTCGATCTTCGTCCAGCTGTTCTGGGTCTACTTCGTACTGCCATTCGCCGGCGTCACCTTATCGCCGCTTCAGGCCGGCGTACTGGCGCTGGGACTGAACGTGGGAGCCTACGGGGCGGAGGTCGTGCGCGGCGCCGTCAAGGCGATCGGTCGCGAGCAACGCGAGGCCTGCATAGCGCTCAATCTCTCGCGCTATCAGTCGATGCGTTACGTTATTCTTCCGCAGGCCCTGCCGCTTATGCTTCCGACCTTCTGCAACAACGCGATCGAGCTCTTGAAGGGCACGGCCGTCGTGTCGCTGATCTCGCTCACCGACATGACCTTCCAGGCCCAGGTGGTCCGCGCCCAGACCGGCAGCACGCTCGTTCCTTTCGCAACGATCCTCGTGCTCTACTTCCTGATGGCACTCGCCATCTCCAACGGCATGCGCTGGCTGGAACGCCGGGTAACACGCGGCCTTGATGGCGTGAGGACCTGACAATGGAATGGGACTGGAACTTCGTTTGGGAAATCATGCCGACCCTGCTTGAGGGTCTGAAGATCACCATTTTGGCAACCGTGTTCGGCGCGGCACTGGCCGCCATCATCGGCCTCGTCTTTGCCATCTTGCGCATGACCGCGCCCAAGCCGATTGCGAAGGTCACGGGCTTTATCGTGGAGTTCATTCGCGGCACGCCGCTTCTGGTACAACTCTACTTCATCTTCTTCGTGTTGCCGGATATTGGCGTTCGCCTACCGGCAATGCTCGCCGGCATCATCGGCCTCGGGCTCCACTATGGCACCTATGCGGCGGAGGTCTACCGCGCCGGTATCGAAAACGTGCCGCGCGGCCAATGGGAGGCGGCCAAGGCGACGAACCTCACGGGCCGCCAGACCTGGGTCCATGTCATCCTGCCACAGGCGATCCCGCCGATGATCCCGGCGCTCGCCAACTATCTGATCGCCATGTTCAAGGAGACACCGCTCCTTTCCGCCATCACCGTGCTCGAACTGATGAACCAGGCCAAGAGCGTCGCCAACAGCAGCTATCGCTATATCGAGCCGATGACGCTGGTTGGGGTCTTCTTCCTGATCATGAGCCTGATCTCCGTCGTTTTCCTACGCTGGCTGGAAGAACGATATGCCCAAGTGGAGGGACGCTGATGCGAGCGGTCGAGCTTACACTTGCCTCGCGCATGCCGAAGCTGGATGAGCGGCCGCTCGACAAGCGCGTCGGCCTGATCATCCTTGCGACCGACCACACCACGGAAGTGGACTTCCATCGCATGGTGGCAAGCGAGCGGATTGGCGTCTACACGACGCGCATTCCTTACGCGAACCCGGTGACGCCGGAAAACCTGCGCGCCATGCAGCCCTCGCTGACATCAGCGGCCGGTCTCATCTTGCCGGATGAGCCCCTCGACGTCGTCATGTACTCCTGCACTTCCGCCTCCGTCGTCATCGGTGACGCGGAGGTGAAGGCGGCCGTGCGCGCCGCCAAACCGACTGCCGCCGTCGTCACGCCAACTGCTGCAGCGGCCTCCGGCCTCAAGGCGTTGGGCGCCAAGCGGATTTCCGTGCTGACGCCCTATACGATCGAGACCAGCAAGCCGATGGCCGAATACTTCCAGTCGCTCGGCTTCGACATCACCCGTTTCACCTGCCTTGGTCTTGACGACGACCGGGAGATGGCACGTATCTCTCAAGACGAAATCGTTGCCTTCGCGAGGCAAGCGACCGCACCTGATAGCGACGCACTCTTCATATCCTGCACGGCTGTGCGGGCGGCAGGCGTCGCGGCTAAGATTGAGGCCGTCATCGGCAAGCCGGTTGTCACCAGCAACCTCGCCACCGCCTGGGCTTGCCTGCGCCTCTGCGGCAATGGGACGGCACGGCCGGATCTCGGGCAGCTCATGACGCTTGCCTATTTGGACCTGTAGCGATGTCGAACCTTCCCGTAACATTGGCGGATATCGATCAGGCTGCGCGGCGCATCGAGGGCCGGGTCTTGAATACGCCATTCGTGCTTTCCGCTTCGCTTTCCGAACGCTTCGGTGTGCCCGTCGGTCTCAAGCTTGAGCACCACCAGACGACAGGCAGCTTCAAGCTTCGCGGCGCCACGAATGCCGTGCTCTCGCTGACATCGGAAGAGCGGGCGAGGGGTGTCGTCGCCGCCTCGACCGGTAATCATGGCCGGGCGCTCGCCCATGCCGCCAAGGCCGAAGGATCAGTCGCGACAATCTGCATGTCCAGGCTCGTGCCCGGCAACAAGGTGTCGGAAATCCAAACGCTCGGGGCCAATGTCCTGATCGTCGGCAAATCGCAGGACGAAGCGCAGCTTGAGGTGGATCGGCTGGTGGCTGAAGACGGTCTTGTCATGGTGCCACCCTTCGACAACCGGGCCGTCGTTGCCGGCCAGGGTACGCTCGGGCTGGAGATCCTTGAAGCGATGCCGGACGTGGCGACAGTGCTTGTACCGCTTTCGGGCGGCGGGCTTGCAGCCGGTGTCGCCGCGGCCGTGAAAGGGCGGTCACCGAAGAGCCGCATCATCGGCCTCACCATGGATCGAGGCGCCGCAATGAAGGCCAGTCTCGACGTCGGAAGACCGCTGCAAGTCGAGGAAGTAGCAAGCCTTGCCGATTCCCTCGGTGGCGGCATCGGCCTCGATAACGCCGTGACCTTCGAAATGTGCGGCGCGCTGCTCGACGACGTGATCTTGCTTTCCGAAGCCGAGATCGCGGCCGGTATGCTGCATGCGTATTCCCAGGAGCGCGAGGTGATCGAGGGGGCAGGGGCCGTCGGCATCGCAGCCCTGCTTTCCGGCCGGCTTGGCAGGCTGACGGGGCCGGTGGCGGTCATCCTCTCCGGCCGCAATGTCGACATGGACCTGCATCGGCGGGTCATCAATGGCGGGGTCGGTTCGCTTGCGGAGGCCGCGGTATGACGACCATGAAGATTCTCACCGAGGCAGAACTGAGGCGCATCGTTCCGCTCGATCTGGAAGCGATTGCCTGCGTGGAAAACGCGTTCTGCGCGCTTGCTACCAAAGCGGTCGCCATGCCGCCGATCCTGAGGCTCGACATCCCCGAAGAGCGCGGTGAGGTCGATGTTAAGACAGCTTACGTGCCCGGTCTCGACGGTTTCGCCATCAAGATCAGCCCCGGCTTCTTCAATAATCCGAAGATCGGCCTGCCGAGCACCAACGGCCTGATGGTACTGCTTTCGGCAAAGACCGGCCTGGTAGAGGCTGTGCTGCTCGACAACGGTTACCTGACGGATGTGCGCACAGCGGCGGCCGGCGCAGTCGCGGCTCGACAGCTTTCGCGCCCGGATGCCGCGGTTGCCGCCATCTTCGGCGCCGGCATGCAGGCAAGGTTGCAGCTAGAGGCCTTAAGCCTGGTGCGGCCGATCCGCGAGGCGCGAATCTGGGCGAGGGATGCTGCCAAAGCCGAGGCCGCCGCAGCGGACTTGACGGTGAAGCTGGGCTTTCCGGTTCGGGCGGAGGCAGACGGCAAGCGAGCTGTCGATGGCGCGAAGATCATCGTCACCACCACGCCTTCCGAAACACCGGTGCTTCGGGCCGAATGGCTCCAGCCCGGCCAGCATGTCACGGCCATGGGGTCGGACGCCGAGCACAAGAACGAGATCGAGCCCGCCATTGTCACGACCGCCGGCCTCTATGTCGCCGACAGCCTGAAGCAGACGCGCAGGCTCGGCGAATTGCATCATGCCATCGAAGCGGGCCTCGTGACGGAGGGTACGATCTTCCCCGAACTCGGCGAGATCATCGCCGGGCGCAAACCCGGGCGTAGCAGCCCCGAGCAGATCACCGTGGCGGACCTTACCGGCACGGGCATTCAGGACACGGCCATCGCAACGCTTGCTGCCGCCCGCGCGGTAGCGGCGGGCGCCGGTACGATCTTCGAGAGTTGAGACCGGCTTTTCGCCGGGTATAGAGGAAAAACCGATGAAACAAGCGAACCTGAAGTTCTCACTTCCGGAGTATGAAACGCGTCTCCAAAAAACGCGGAAAGCCATGGAGGCCAAGGGCATCGACGTCTTGATCGTCAGCGATCCGTCGAACATGAACTGGCTGACCGGTTATGACGGCTGGTCCTTCTACGTGCATCAATGCGTCGTCGTGCCGCCGGTGGGAGAACCGATCTGGTATGGCCGCGGCCAGGATGCCAATGGCGCCAAGTTCACCGCCTACCTCAAGCACGAGAACATCATCGGCTATCCGGACCACTATGTGCAGTCTACCGAGCGCCACCCGATGGATTACCTCTCGGCCAAGCTTGCGGAACGCGGTCTCGACAAGCGGACGATCGGGGTGGAGATGGACAATTATTGGTTCTCCGCCGCCGCTTTTGCCTCGTTGCAAAAGCACTTGTCGAATGCCCGCTTTGTCGATGCGACCGCCCTCGTCAACTGGCAGCGCGCGGTCAAGAGCGAGGCGGAAATCGGCTACATGCGCAACGCCGCGAGGATCGTCGAAAAGATGCATGAGCGCATCTTCGACAAGATCGAGGTCGGCATGCGCAAATGCGATCTGGTTGCGGAAATCTATGATGCCGGAACCCGTGGCGTAGACGGCATTGGCGGCGATTATCCGGCAATCGTGCCGCTCTTGCCCTCGGGTGTGGAGGCGTCTGCACCGCACCTGACCTGGGACGACCGGCCAATGAAAAGAGGCGAGGGCACGTTCTTCGAGATTGCCGGCTGTTACCACCGCTACCATGTGCCGCTCTCGCGCACCGTCTTCCTCGGCAAACCGACACAGGCGTTCCTCGATGCCGAGAAGGCGACGCTCGAAGGAATGGAGGCCGGTCTCGAGAAAGCTTGCCCCGGCAATACCTGCGAGGATATCGCCAATGCCTTCTTCGCCGTTTTGAAGAAGTACGGCATCGTGAAGGACAATCGCACAGGCTATGGCATCGGGGTTTCCTATCCGCCGGACTGGGGCGAGCGCACGATGAGCCTGCGTCCCGGTGACCGCAGCGAACTCAAACCCGGCATGACCTTCCACTTTATGACGGGGCTTTGGCTCGAGGACATGGGGTTTGAGACCACGGAAAGCATCCTGATCACCGAGAGCGGTGTCGAGTGCCTCGCCAACGTGCCGCGCAAGCTTCTCGTGAAGGATTGAGCCATGCGGGAAATCAACCTTCGACCTTCGCCGATCAGTTCTACGGTCGATTTTACGGCCGAGGGCGTTCAGCACGGTTTCCTGCGTCTGCCTTATAGCCGCGATGATTCCGCCTGGGGCTCGGTGATGATCCCGGTGATGGTCGTAAAAAAGGGGGAGGGCCCGACGGCCCTTCTCACCGGCGGCAACCACGGCGATGAATATGAGGGGCCGATTGCGCTCTTCGATCTCGCCCGCACGCTGAAGGCCGAGGACATCACGGGGCGCGTCATCATCGTGCCGGCGATGAACTATCCGGCCTTTTTGGCCGGCACCCGCACCTCGCCGATCGACAAGGGCAACATGAACCGCAGCTTTCCGGGGGCGCCGGACGGCACCGTGACCCAGAAGATCGCGGACTATTTCCAGCGCACGCTGCTACCGCTTGCCGATATCGTGCTCGACTTTCATTCAGGCGGAAAGACGCTCGACTTTCTGCCTTTCTGCGCCGCCCATGTGCTGCCAGACAAGGCGCAGGAGGAAAGATCGTTTGATCTCGTCAGGGCCTTCGGCGCCCCATGGTCGATGAAGATGCTCGAGATCGATGCCGTCGGCATGTACGACACGGCGGCGGAGGAGATGGGTAAGGTCTTCATCACCACTGAGCTCGGCGGTGGCGGGACGGCGACGGCCAGGAGCGCGCGTATCGCCAAGGCGGGTGTTTCCAACGTGCTGAAGGCGGCGGGTATCTTGAAAGGGGCAGTCGAAAGCGCTGAAACCACGTGGCTCGACATGCCGGACGGCAACTGCTTTTGCTTTGCCGAGGATGGTGGCCTTATCGAACCGTTTGTTGATCTCGGCGACCAGGTGAGGAGCGGGGAAATCGTCGCCCGGATCTATCCGATCGGCCGCACAGGCGACGAACCGCTGGACATTCGTGCAAAGATGGATGGCATCCTCGTCGCTCGCCATTTCCCCGGCCTCGTCAAATCCGGCGATTGCGTCAGCGTGCTTGCAAGAACTGTCGCGGCTTAGGGCTTAAGGACCACCGGCGGCCGTCGCTTGCGAGCCCTTCGCCCACGCGATGGGGGACGCCTCGCCGACGTCAATAAAACATGGCCGGGATTTCTAACGCGCCCTGCGGAACTGGCTAACGTCAAGGTCGGACAGTTCTCTCCAAGCGTGTTCGAATTTCGAACTCGCAGATTGCCAAGGTGGCATGGCCCTCCTGGCAGTCACGCGTGCCAGAACAACGCCGCCTGCCCGTTCGACAGTCACGATGACGCTACGGTGCCTGTCGTCCTCAGCGATCTTGTCGGCGATCGACCTGCCATTGGTCACCGCCTGACTGTCATTGGCGTGAAACGCTCCATGGTCATCGCGACTGATCCTGCCGGACAGGTGAATATGAAAGAGGTATCGGGGCATGTTGCCACTCGAGCAATGATAATTTTTCTACTTCTTAGCAGTCTCTTTGATCTATTGCGCGTGACAGTTGCGTGACATGGCTTGTGGGGCGTGACGCTGCTGCCATCGATGGCAGGTGAGGTGGGGCCATGCTTCAGGGTGGCCGCGTGCTTGACCACGTCATTTACGGCTCCGCGCGCCATACAAACGGGTCTCGTCCGTCGATCGTGGTGCTCGCCAGGCAGAGGCGCTTTCGTATCCTGCTACCTCTTACGCTCTTTTCGCTTGACGGCTGCTCCTTGGTGCGGCGACCGTTGAACGTTCAACCAAGCGGACGCCGAGATTGACCCGGCGCACGTTGATTTCGGGGTCGTTGATCCGCTCCAGCAGGAGTTGGATGCCGGCACGGCCAAGCTCACCCCGGTCGATCCGCATCGTCGTTAGCGGCGGGCGGCTGTGCCGGGCGATGGCGATATCGTCGACCCCGATGATCGAGAAGTCTTCCGGAACCGAGTGACTGCTCGCTTCGAGAGCTTGCATGACGTTGATCGCGATCAGGTCGGTGCTGCAGAAGAACGCGGTCGTGTCGGTAAAACGTCCCTCCCTTATGGCCTGCCGTATCGCCGGCGTGGTGTCGGGCTCTTGCAGGCCCATGCGGCCGAGATCGAAGAGGTGTCTGTTTTCGTCGAAGGCAATCCCGGCCTCCTCCAGCGCGATCCGGAAGCCTTCGAGGCGCCGGCGCAGCGACAGGCGGTGGGGAATTGTCACGTGCATGATCTCGCGGTGGCCGGCCGCAAGCAATCTTTGTGCAGCAAGCCAGCCGGCAGACCAGTTGTCGGGCAGCACACAAGAGAGCCGCATCGTCCGGTCCATGCCGTTGATGATGACGGCCGGGATGCCGCTATCGACAATCCTGTCGATCATGACGGGATGGTCCATGCCGAGCACGACAAGGGCGCCCGGCCGGATGTCGCGCAGAATGTCAGAGATTTCGGTGATAGCGATCTCTGCATCCAGCGAGACGAGCCTGACGCCGATCCTGAGCGAGCTTGTGCTGGCCTCTGCAAGCACGCCTTGGATCACGTCCTCGTAGAAAGCCGAACTTGCATAAAACTGGGCCGGCATCACCAGCACAGTGCTCTCGACGCCAGCGCGGATCAGCGAGCGTGCCGCCCGGACCTGGTAGCCCAGCCGTTCTGCATGGTCGAGGATCTTGCGCCGGCTCTCGTCGCCGACGCCACCGCGATTGTTGAGCACCTTCGATACGGATGCGACCGAAACGCCCGCGGCGTCGGCGATGTCCTTGAGTGTCGGGGCGTTCGATTCGTCATCCATATCGACGAAGGTCCTAACTGGCCGCGGTAGGCGGCTGCATGGTCATGATCGTCCACTACCAGAAGAAGCGCGTGTGCCCAAGCGAACGCATCAGTGCCTCCATGAAATAATAATCGCCATAGGGCAGCATCGCATCGGAATAGCCAGCGCTGGCATGGGCTGCTCCATGGGCGAGCAGGCCTTCGGCCTTCGGATTGCCGGTGAGGTCGCAACTGTCGAGCAGGCCGCCGATCAGGCGATCGCCGAAGGCGTGCCAGCGCGAGGCTTCTTCCGGTTCGCAGAGCCCGGCGAGAATGAAGATACCGGCAGCCATGATCGCGCCGGCCGAGCTGTCGCGCGGCGCGGTCTTTGAATTCGGGACGGAGTAATCCCAGACGGGTACGTCGTCATCGCCCATCAGTGCTTCCGCCTTCGCCGCCAGGCGCCTGGCCGCGTCGGCGAAGACCGGGTTCCCTGTCGTTGCTGCGCATTGCGCGTAGCCATGGATCAGCCAGGCCTGGCCGCGCGACCAGCAGGAATCGTCCGCATAACCCTGATGGGTCTCGCCGCGCAGCGGCTTGCCGCTTGAAGGGTCGAACAGAAACGTATGGAAGCTCGTATCGTCGGCACGGACGAGATGCTTCAAGGTCGTTGCGGCGTGACCGTTGGCGGCTTCGGCAAAATCATATCGGCCGGTCTCGCGATGCGCCCAGTGCAGCAGCGCGAGGTTCTGCATCGTATCGACGATGACGCGCCCGTTGACGAATTCGGAGCGAATGCCGCCGTGGATCGAGCGGGCATTCCAGGCCTGGATGTATTGTCCGTCCGTCCGGTAGCGCTCAAGCAGGCGGCCTGCTGCCTCAAGGGCGAGATCGCGTGCTTCCCGGTCGCCCGTCAGCAGCCATTCGGCAACGCAGCTCAGAGAAAACTGGAAGCCGAGATCGTGGTCTTGGGCATCGCGAAGGCGCAAGATGTCACGAAACACGGAGCGGCGCGCGCGGGCGGCGTTCAGGAAGCGAGCATCGCCGGTCAGCTGCAGCGCAAGCCAAAGCTGGCCGGCTTGAAAGCTCACGACCCAGTCAAAGGGTCCGCAGAAGCTCCAGGTCTGATCCGGCAGCCCGATCTTCGGATTGCGCAGCCCAATGATCGGCATGGTCTGGAGCAGTTTTGCCGTGCAGCGCTCAAGAGCCTGCTGATGGCGCTCGCGATTGGGGCGTTGGCCGACCATCTCGACCGCGCTGAAGTAGCTGTTTCGTTCTATGCGCATTGATAAGCCTCACGTTGGTTTCGTGAAGTTTTCGCACAATTACGATAGTTTCGTCAACTACGAAACTTTTTGTTGACGGGAAAAATTTCTGGCGATAGGTGTTGGATGCTCGGGAGGAGCCGGGCATGGTTGGAGAAAGTACAATGTCCACACTGGGGACAACGGAGAGGCCGGTTGCGGGCGGCCGATTCAAATTCGGAGACAGTCTAGCGGGTTACGGCTTTCTGGCGCCGTGGCTCGTCGGCTTTTTTCTGCTGACGCTTGGACCCGCGGTCGCATCATTCTATCTATCTCTGACCGATTACAGTGGCCTTGGCGCCGCCAACTGGGTCGGCGCGGAAAACTATGTGCGCATCGCCACCGACGATCCGCGCTTCTGGACCGCAATGAACGTGACTTTCACGTTTGTACTTCTGTCGGTGCCATTGAAGCTCATTTTTGCTCTCGCCGTCGCGGTGGCGCTGAACCGGGGGCTCGAGGGTCTTTCGTTCTTCCGCGCGATCTTTTACCTGCCGTCGCTGGTCGGCGGCAGCGTCGCCGTGGCCGTGCTCTGGCGGCAGGTGTTTGCCGGAGACGGCCTGCTCAATCAGGCGCTCAACATGCTTTTCGGCTTCGAGGGGCCAAGCTGGATTTCGAACCCTTCGACGTCGCTCTACACGCTCGTTCTTCTGGCCGTCTGGCAGTTCGGCTCGTCGATGATCATCTTCCTCGCCGGGCTGCGTCAGATCCCGCAGGACATGTACGAGGCGGCGAGCATCGATGGTGCGGGAAAGGCGCGGCAGTTCTTCAGGATCACCCTGCCGCTCTTGACGCCCGTCATCTTTTTCAATGCCGTGATCCTGACGATCGACGCCTTCAAGGCCTTCACCTCGGCCTTTGTCATCAGCGACGGAACAGGCGGGCCGATCGATTCCACGCTGTTTTACACGCTCTACCTCTACCAGGAGGCCTTCACCAACTTCCGCTTCGGCTATGCCTCGGCGCTGGCCTGGGTCCTGGTGCTCATCATCGCCTTCTTCACCGCCATGTCATTTCTGACGGCCAGGTACTGGGTACACTACGATGACTGAAGCTGCTCTCTCGACGACCACAATCGGACATGGCGTTGTCGCCGCCGCGCCCGGCGTCTCGCCGTGGAAGCGGGCCCTGCTCTACGCGCTGCTGGTCGCGGTCAGCTTTCTGCTGCTCTATCCGCTGCTCTGGATGGTTGCGAGCTCCTTCAAGCCGGACAGCGAGATCTTCACCTCGACCGGGCTGATCCCGAGTGATCCCACGGTCGATGCCTATCGTCGCGGCTGGAGCGGCCTCAGCGTCAGCTTCGGCTGGATGTTCTTCAATTCGCTGGTGATCTCGCTGCTGGTCGTCGTCGGCAATCTCTTTTCCTGCTCGATGGCGGCCTATGCCTTCACGCGTCTGCGTTTCAAGGGACGCTCCTTCTGGTTCACGCTGATGCTCGGCACGTTGATGATGCCGCAGCATGCGGTGCTGATCCCGCAATACGTACTGTTCCTCAAGCTCGGCTGGGTGAATTCCATCCTGCCGCTCGTGGTGCCGAAGTTCCTCGCGATCGACGCCTTCTTCATCTTCTTGATGGTGCAGTTCTTCCGGGGCATCCCGCGGGAACTCGACGAGGCGGCGATCATGGACGGTTGCGGGCCGCTTCGCATCTTCGTGAAAGTGATCCTGCCGCTCTCCACGCCTGTGCTCGCGACGGCAGCAGTCTTCTCGTTCATCTGGACCTGGGACGATTTCTTCGCGCCGCTCATCTACCTGAACGACATCGAGAAATACACCGCCCAGCTTGGCCTGCGCACCTTTGTCGACTCCACCGGCACGTCGGACTGGGGCTCGCTCTTTGCCATGTCGACGCTGACGGTGCTGCCAATCTTCATCCTCTTCATGCTGTTCCAGCGACTGCTGATCGAAGGCATCGCGACAACCGGCATGAAGCGTTGACACACGGAAATTGAGAGATAGGGACGAAAACGATGACGACGCTGGCTTTGAACAAGATCAAGAAGAGCTTTGGCAATCTCGACATCATCCGCGGCGTTGATCTGGCGATCGGCTCCGGCGAGTTCGTGGTCTTCGTCGGTCCGTCGGGCTGCGGCAAGTCGACCCTGTTGCGCATGATCGCCGGCCTCGAGCCGATCAGCGGCGGCGAACTTGCGATCGGCGGCGAGCGCATGAACGAGACGGCGGCGAGCGAGCGGGGGATCGCCATGGTCTTCCAGTCCTATGCGCTCTACCCGCACATGAGCGTCTACAAGAACATGTCCTTCGGCCTCGAAACGGCCAAGATGCCGAAGCCCGAAATTGACAAGCGCGTGCGCAAGGCGGCCGACATCCTGCAGATCACCCATCTGCTCGACCGCAAGCCGAAGCAGCTCTCCGGCGGCCAGCGGCAGCGCGTGGCAATCGGACGGGCGATCGTACGCGACCCCAAGATCTTCCTGTTCGACGAGCCGCTCTCAAACCTCGACGCGGAGCTCCGGGTGCAGACGCGCGTCGAGATCGCCAAGCTGCACCGGGACATCGGGGCGACGATGATCTACGTCACCCATGACCAGGTGGAAGCAATGACGCTTGCCGACCGCATCGTCGTTCTGCGCGCCGGGGTCATCGAGCAGCACGGCACGCCGCTCGAGATCTATAACCGACCCGCCAATCGGTTCGTCGCCGGCTTTATCGGCTCGCCCAAGATGAATTTCCTCGATGTCGTTGCGGGCGACGTCCGCGATGGCGCCGTTTCGGTCCACATCGCCGGCCGGCAGGCACGGCTGCCGATCGACGAACGGGTCGCGGCCGGTGCAAAACTCAGCCTCGGCCTGCGGCCCGAACACATTGGATTGGACGGGGCCGGCGGGCTTGAGCTCGGCACGCTGACGGTCGTGCATGTCGAACATCTTGGCGGCCAGACCATCGTCTATGGCCGGCTTGTCGACGGGCAGTCGCTGACGGTTGCTCTTGATGGCCAACGCTCGATCGCTGCCGGATCGACGCTGGACGTCCGGATTGCCGCGGAAAACTGCCACCTGTTCGACGAGGCCGGTGACCGCATCGGTCATTGATCGCGAAGAGAGATCTCAAGAAACAAATCATGGAGGAGGAGAACATGATCAACAGACGCCATTTCTTGCGCAACGCCGCACTGTTCGGTGCCGGCGCCACGTTTGCGACAATGCCGGCTTTCCGGGCCTTTGCGGAGGATTCGATGCGCCTTTATTGGTGGGGCACACCCAGCCGCGCCGAGCGCACGCTGGGTGCCGCCAAGCTTTTTGAGGCCGCGCACTCCGGCGTGAAGATCGTCGGCGAGGTTGGGGGCAGCGACTATTGGGCGAAGCTCACGACGATGATCGCCGGCGGCAATGCGCCTGATATCTTCCAGCTCGAACCGAGCCGCTTTGCCGACTATAGCCGCCGGTCCACCAACCTGCCGCTCAATGATTACCTCGGCAAGGTGATCCGCACCGAAAAGCTGGTGCCGGGCGTGCTTGACCTCGGAACGGTCGACGGCAAGGTCACCGGCATGCCGCTGTCGCTGAACGCCTTTGCGATGATCTACGACACGGATGCGGTGACGAAAGCAGGGCTTACTCCCCCCTCGGCAAAGACCACCTGGGACGACTTCGCCAAGCTCTGCATCGACCTCACCAAGGCGATGGGCAAGAAGAACGTCTGGGCGGTCGGAAACGCGTCGCGCTACACCTACGCTTTCGAGGCGTTTCTGCATCAGCGCGGCAAGAAGCTCTACACCGAAGCCGGAAAGCTCGGCTATGAGGCCAGCGATGCGGCCGATTGGTTTGGCTATTGGGAGAGCCTCACCAAGAACGGCGGCTGCGTGTCCGCCGAGGTTCAGGCGCTCGACAAGGTGCTGGTCGACAGCAATCCGTTGGCAACCGGCAACGCGGTCATCGCCATCGCTTTCTCCAATCAGCTCCCCGCTTTCCAGAAGATCTCCAAGAGCACGCTCGACATCACGTCGCTGCCGGTCAGCAGCGCCGGTGGTCCCTCTGGCCTCTTCTATCGCCCTGGCTTGCATTGGTCGATCGCAAGCACGGCGAAGAACCCGGAACTTGCAGCGCAATTCATCGACTTTTTCGTCAACGACCTGGAGGCCGGCAAGATCCTTCAGGTCGAACGGGGTGTGCCCGTGAATACCGACGTGCAGGCTGCCGTTCTTCCTGCGATCGACGCCACGGCGAAAAAGACGGTCGACTATATCAACGCCATTGCGGATCGCGTCGGCACCTACCCGCCGGCGGTGCCGCTCGGCGCTGGTGAGCTTGACGAGCGTGTGTTCCGGCCGCTCGCCGACAAGGTCGCCTTTGGTCAACTGACGCCGGCGGAAGCAGGCAGCGAACTCGTTTCGTCGGCCGACCGCATTCTCAAGGCCTGAGCGTTCACTCGATTTTGCCGCGCCGCGCGGGAAATCCTTCCCGCGCGGCAATGTTCGAACGGAAGCCTTTCGCATGACCGACACGATCTTCGCCGAAACCCTGTTTAGACCCTGGGCCAGCAATCCGCTCAAAAGCCGCGCCGATGTCGAGGCCGCGCTCAAGGCGCTGGTGGAGCCGGTTGAACAATATCGGTCTGCCGGTGGCGCACGTATCCGGCTGGATGCGCATGCGGCGCATTTCGACCAGGCGTCCGCCGACATGGAGGGCTATTCCCGCCTGCTCTGGGGCCTGGCACCGGCCGAGGTCGGCGGCGCGGCGTGGATCGATTGGACGCCGATCGCGCGCGGTCTTGCCAATGGCTGTGATCCGGCCCATCCGGAATACTGGGGTGACCCGTTCGACCGCAGCCAGCGCCTCGTGGAACTCGCAGCGATCGGTTTTGCACTGAGGCTCGTGCCGGACAAGCTCTGGACGCCCCTGTCTGAAGTCGAACGCGGCAATGTCGCTGCCTACCTGCTGAAAGGCCATGCCTGCGAATACAGCGACAACAACTGGAAGTTCTTCCGTCTGCTCGTCAGCATGGGGCTGAAACACGTCGGGGTCGATTGTGATCGAGAACTCGACGACCAGTACCGGCAGGAACTCGACGCTTTCTACCTCGGCGATGGCTGGTATCACGATGGGGATACGCGCCGCGCCGACCACTACATTCCCTTCGCCTTCCATTTCTACGGTTTGATTCTGGCCGTGCTCGATGGCGGCGACTGGACGAACAGGTATCGGGAGCGGGCCCGGTTGATCGCTGGAGACATGGCGAGATGGTTTGCCGATGACGGGCCGGCGCTCTGCTTCGGCCGCTCGATGACCTATCGTTTTGCCATTGCCGGCCTCTTCGGCGCCATGGCGCTCGCAGGCGACGAGGAGATCCCCTTTGGCCAGCAGAAAGGTTACTTCCTGCGGCATCTGCGCTGGTGGGCAAAACAGCCTTTTGCCGCGCGCGATGGCGTGATGCCCGTCGGCTACGCCTATCCCAACCTCATCATGTCGGAACCGTACAATTCCGCGCAATCGCCCTATTGGGCGCTGAAGGCCTTCCTTCCCCTGATGCTGCCGGCAGACCATCCGTTTTGGGCGAGCGATGAGGACGCCTGCCCACAACGATCCGCCGTCTCCACGCAGCGCCATATCGGTTTCCTGATCGCCAATCCGGCAGGGGATACCATTGCGCTCTCCTGTGGCCAGCACACGAGCGCCGAGAACACCTTCATCCGCTTCGCGCCTGAGAAATACGCGAAGTTCGCCTATTCGGCGCGCTACGGCTTCAGCATCGAGAACGATCTCTGGCGGTTCGACAATTCCGTGCACGAATCCATGATCGGCTTCAGCGATGACGGCGTGCATTTCCGCGTGCGCGAAACCAACGAAGAGGCGCTTGTCGCCGACAACCTTGTCTATGCGCGTTGGCGGCCCTTCGCCGATGTCTCGGTCGAGACCTGGCTTTACTGGGACGGAGATTTTCAGGTTCGGCTTCACCGCATCGACACGCCGCGGGCGATCGCCACCATCGAAGGCGGCTTTGCAGTCGGGCGAGACGCCGGCGAAGTTTGCAAACAGGGTACCGGCCGCGCTGTCGTTGCCACGGCGACGGACCTGTCAGCCATCCTCGACATCGGTTCGACGAGCCCTCGTGAAGGCCGCTGCCATATCGCCGCCCCGAACACCAACCTGGTTTCCGCAAAAACCTTGGTTCCGCAATTGCGCGGCACTGTTCCAGCCGGCGTCAGCACGATCGCCGTCGCCGTGCTTGCGCAGGCCGATGCGACAGAGGGCGCAAGGAAACTATCCCGCTTGCCTGAAGCACCCGACGTCGATGCGCTGCGACGGCGCCTGTCCGAGATGGGGACCACCGTAACGCTGATGCGCGGCGTACCGCTCTGACATCCCTCGATCCTCCCACAACGACCGAAAGACTTGATATGACGATCGCCGATTTTACATCCCGCCACGCCATCGATCCGCTTGCCGCCGCAGCGATGGGAACCGACGAGCTGCGCCACAATTTCCACATTGGCGGTCTGTTTGCGAGCGATCGCGTCAACCTGACCTATACCCATTACGACCGCATGGTGATTGGTGGGGCGATGCCGGTCGAGGCGGAGCTCACGCTCGAGGCCATCAGGCCGATGGGAACGAAGACGTTTCTCGAGCGCCGCGAGTTGATTGCCGTCAACATCGGGGGGGCGGGGCGGGCTGTCGTTTCCGGCAAGAGTCACGCGCTCGGTCCCCGTGACATGATCTATGTCGGCATGGGGTCGGACGTGGTGTTCTCGTCGGACGACCGGTCGAAGCCGGCGAAGTTCTATCTGTTGTCAGCCCCCGCGCACCGTACTTACCCGACAGCGCTGTTGACGATCACAGGCGCGAAGCGTCTCGATCTCGGCAGCCTGGAAACATCGAACGAACGATCGATCTTTCAGTTCACCAACGGGATCGAGACCTGCCAGTTGGTCGTCGGCATGACGGAACTGAAGAAGGGTTCGGTGTGGAACACCATGCCCGCACATATCCATGACCGGCGCATGGAAGTGTATCTCTACTTCGATCTTGCGGAGCCGGCGCGCGTTTTCCATTTCCTCGGGGAACCTTCCGAAACGCGCCATATCGTGATGGCCAATGAGGAGGCCGTGCTGTCGCCGGTCTGGTCGATCCATTCCGGTTGCGGCACTTCCAGCTACGCTTTCATTTGGGCAATGGCGGGCGACAACGTCGACTACACCGACGCCGACCCGGTCCCGATGGAGACGCTGCGATGAGCGATCTCTCGGCCTTTAGCCTCGACGGCAAGCGCGTGCTGGTTACGGGCGCCAACACCGGGATCGGCCAAGGCATCGCGGCATCGATCGGTCGGGCTGGCGGCGAAGTGATCGCGGTCGGACGCTCGTCCATGGCCGAAACGGTCGAAAAGGTCGAAGCGGCTGGCGGCCGGATCCAGCCGTTTGCCTGCGATCTTAGCGATGGAAATGCGGTCCAAACGTTGATTGACCGCGTCTGGGTACAGTGCGGCCCATTGGATGGACTGGTCAACAATGCCGGCATCATTCGTCGGTCAGCCTCCACCGAGCTCTCGGAGGCCGACTGGGATGAAGTGATCGACCTCAATCTCAAGGCGGCCTTTCTTCTTTGCCAGGCCTATGGCCGAAAACTCCTGGACGAAAAGCGAGACGGGCGGATCGTCAATATCGCCTCGCTATTGTCCTTCCAGGGCGGCATTCGTGTCGCATCCTATACCGCCTCAAAACATGGGGTGCTGGGCATTACCCGCATTCTTGCCAACGAATGGGCAAGCAAGGGTATCAACGTCAATGCGATCGCACCTGGCTACATCGTCTCCAACAACACCGAGGCGCTGCGCGCGGACGCGGACCGCTCAGCGGCAATCCTTGACCGCATCCCGGCAGGTCGCTGGGGCACGCCCGATGATATCGGCGAGGCTGCCGTTTTTCTCTTGGCGCCGGCATCCCGCTACATGCATGGCGCGGTCGTCCCGGTTGATGGCGGCTGGTTGGCGCGATGAATTGCGTTGCTGTTGTCCGGGATGGCGATCAGGCCGGTGCAGAGGTTAGCCTGCGGGCAATGTCGAAAAAGGCGCTGACCAGTTTCCCGTTGCTGCGCTCGCGCAAACAGATGAGTGCTTCGTCCATCAGCATCTCGGGCGCTTCGATCTCGATTGGAATGAGGCGGCTGTCCTGACCGAACTCTGCCGACGATACGAAGCCGACGCCGCCGCCGGCGGCGACGATCTCGCGCACCGCCTCGCGACCTTCGGCTTCTATGAGCGGCGTCAGTTGCACGCCACATTGCTGCGACATCGCTTCGAGCTTTTGGCGGGTCTTTGAGCCTTGCTCGCGCATGACCAAGGGGTGCTTCACCAGTTCAGCGAAAGTCACCTTTTTCTTGCCTTGCAGCGGGTAGTCGCGGCTCGCAAAGGCGATGATCGGCGTGGAGTTGAGTTTCAGGATGTCGAAGTCGCTCGATTGCGGGATCTCGCCGAGAACGCCGATGTCCGCCTCGTAGGCGTGCAGGCTGGTGATGACGGTTTCGGTGTTGCCGGAATCGATCGACACCTGGACGGTCGGATAGGTGCGCCGGAAGGCGGCAAGGATATGCAGCAGGTGGTGGGCGGCGTCAGCAACGATCCGTAGTTTTCCCGCTCTCAGCGCCCTTGATTCCGACAAAAGATCCAGGGCCTGCTGCTCGACGTCGAACATGCGGCGGGTGACTTCCAGAAGCTGTTGGCCGGCCTGGGTCAGCGTCACCTGCTTCTTGTTCCGGTTGAAGAGGAGGACATCATATTCCTCCTCGAGCTTGCGCACCTGATCCGAGACTGCCGGCTGAGTAAGGAAGAGCGCTTCGGCGGCACGCGAGAAGCCGCCGTGAATGGCTACGTTGTGGAAGGCGCGGAGCTGGACATAGCGCATGCGTAGGGCGCCTTTTTGAATAGATTTGATCGATGGTTTGATTAAAACGAACGATTTGATTTATGTAAAGCGGGCGCGGATAGTTTTCGGATTCCACCTCTATCCGGAGCGCGCCTCATGAACCTCCCGGCCGTCGTCCTCGAGCTTGCCGCCGCCACCGTCCTCTTGCTCTACGCCGTCAGCCTCGTGAAGAAAGGTGTTGAGGCGGCGGCAGGCGACATCGTCGCGCGCACCGTCGGTGGCGCCGGTGGACGCCCGCGTGCGGCCATCTGCGGCTGCGCGGTTGCCATTGCGCTGCAAAGCTCGACGGCGGTCGCCATGCTTGCCGCCGGTTTTGCCGTCAGCGGCGCGCTGGCGCTTGATACCGGGCTGGCGGTGCTGCTTGGTGCAGATCTCGGCTCGGCGCTTGTCGTCAAGATCCTGTCCTTCGACTTGCACTGGCTGGCGCCGCTTCTGATCGCCGTTGGGGGTCTCGCGCATCTGAAGGCATCGACCCGCAAGTCCGTCGAGACCGGGCGCGCAGTGCTCGGCATCGGCCTGCTGCTGCTCTCGCTGCAGATGATCGGCCATGCGACGCAGCCGCTCTCTCAGAGCCCGATGCTGCCTTCCGTCGTCGCTTTCGTCGGTAAAGATGCCTTGACCGTGATGATCCTTGCCGCCTTCTTCACTTGGGCGTTGCACTCCAGCGTGGCGGCGATCCTGCTGATCCTGACCTTTGCCGTGAAGGACATCGTGCCCCTGGACGTCGGTATTCCCCTGGTGCTCGGCGTCAACATCGGCGGCGGGCTCATCGCGCTGTGGCTGACCCGCGGTCTGTCGGTCGAAGGCCGACGCCTGCCGCTTGGCAATCTCCTGTTCCGCGCCCTGTTCGGCGCAGCGATCTTCGGTCTCTTTTCGCTGCATTCCCCGTTCGACTGGCTTCCTGGGGAGACTGTGGCCGGCAAGCTCGTCAATCTGCATGTGCTCTTCAACGCTGCCCTGGTTCTCGTCGGGATGATTTTCTGCGGCCCGATGGCGCGCCTCGTTCGGCTACTCATGCCGGAGGCCGCCGGTGCCACTGACCGTGCGGCTCATGTCAGCGCGCTTGACCCGGCGCTGATCGACAAACCGGCGCAGGCGCTCGCGGCCGCAGCACGCGAGGTGTTGCATATGGGCAATCTTATCGCCCGGATGCTGGAGCCCGTCATGACCGTCATTCACGCGCCGACACCGCAGGCGGTCAAGGCGCTCAGAAGCATCGATGGCGACATCCACCTGGCCCACAGCGCAATCAAGCTCTACATCGCTGCCGTCAACCGCGGCATCCTGACCGAAGATCAATCGCGACGCGGCATCGAACTCACCGAGGCAGCGATCCATCTCGAATATGCCGGAGACGTCGTCGCAAAGAGCCTCCTGCAGATGGCCGAGGAGCGGCTTGCGGGCGCTGGCACCTTCTCGCAGGAGGGATGGCGTGAGCTCACCTTGCTGCATGCGGCCGTGTCTTCCAACGTCAGGCTGGCGGCCAATCTTCTCGTCTCCCCAGACCCGGTGATCGCGCGCGAAATGGTTCGGCAGAAGGAACATGTGCGACGCCTGGTCGAAGAAAGCAGCAAGTGCCATCTGGAGCGGCTTCGGCAGGGCATTGCGACCAGCATCCTGTCGAGCGACATGCATCTGGAGATCGTTCGGGCGCTGAAGGAGGTCAATTCGCTGGTGACGACGATGGCCTATCCGCGCCTGCGCGAGAGAGGGGACCTCCTGGAAAGCCGGCTCGTGCCTGCTGCCTAGACATATAAATTGAAACGATAGATTGATACAAAAGAACGATTTTACAGATAGATGTTTCCGCCCCATTGTCGTTCTCGAACACGCCAACCGCGAGGACGGACAATGCCAAACACCGCTTCTGAAAGAACCATCGCGCCCCTGGAAACGCCGAGGCTGGGCGAGCCTTATCTCTTGACGCCCGGCCCGCTAACCACGGCCTATCAGGTCAAGGAAGCCATGCTGCGGGACTGGGGTTCCTGGGATGGCGATTTCCGGGCAATGACCGCCAAGCTTCGCCAGGAATTGCTCGAGATTGCCGGCGATGCCAAAGGCGAGTTCGATTGCGTGCCGATGCAGGGCAGCGGTTCGTTTTCGGTCGAGGCGATGCTCGGCAGCTTCGTCCCGAAGGACGGCAAGGTGCTGGTGCTGATGAACGGCGCCTATGGCAAGCGCATCGCCCAGACGCTTTCCTATCTCGGTCGTGACCATGTGACGATCGACAAGGGCGACTACATGCCGCCACGCGGTCCGGAGGTTGCAGCAGCGCTCGATGCCGACCCTGGCATCACGCATGTGGTGGTCGTCCATTGCGAAACGAGCTCCGGCATCCTCAACCCGCTGAAGGAGATTTCCGACACGGTCTATTCCCGCGGTCGCAAGCTGCTCGTCGACTCCATGAGCGCCTTCGGCGCAGTCCCGGCCGGTATCGGCGATTTCCGCTACGAGGCGATCGTTTCTTCCGCCAACAAGTGCATCGAGGGTGTGCCCGGCTTCGGCTTCGTCATCGCCCGCAAGAGCGAGCTGGAGGCGGCCAAGGGGCGCAGCCATTCACTCAGCCTCGATGTGCACGCGCAGTGGGACTACATGAACAAGACCGGCCAATGGCGCTTCACGCCGCCGACCCACGTGGTCGCGGCCTTCCTGGAGGCCTTGCGTCTGCATCGGGAAGAGGGCGGTGTCGCCGGTCGCGGAGCCCGTTATGCCCGCAACCGCGACGTCATGGTCGCCGGCATGCGCGAGGCCGGCTTCGAGACGTTGCTTGCCGACCAGTGGCTGTCGCCGATCATCGTCACCTTCTTCAGCCCGGCCCACCCGGCCTTCGCCTTCGACCGCTTCTACGACCTGATGAAGGAAAAGGGCTTCATCATCTACCCGGGCAAGCTGACGGTGGTCGACAGTTTCCGCGTCGGCTGCATCGGCCGCATGGACGAGCATGTCATGCGCCGCGTGGTCGAGGCCGCCCGCAACTCACTCTCCGAAATGGGCGTCGACAGCGCCGCTCCCCCGGCCGTCGCCCTTGAAGAACGCCGCCGTCTCGCTGCCTGAACTGAGGAAACTACAATGAACAAGATGTCCAAGATCACCGTTACCGCCAACCGCCGCACCTATCCCTGGCCGAATGTCCCGGCCATCGCCATCTGCCTCGACGGCTGCGAGCCGGCCTATCTTGACGAAGCCATCAAGGCCGGGCTGATGCCGACGCTCGAGCGCATCCGCAAGACCGGGACGGAGCGCACCGCGCTCAGCGTTATCCCGAGCTTCACCAATCCGAACAACCTTTCCATCGCCACCGGCCGGCCGCCGGCGATCCACGGCATCTGCGGCAACTATCTCTACGAACCGCAGACCGGAAACGAAGTGATGATGAACGATCCGCGCTTCCTGCGCGCCCCGACCATCTTCAAGGCGTTCTACGATGCCGGTGCGAAGGTCGCCGTGGTGACGGCGAAGGACAAGCTCAGGGCGCTGCTCGGCCACGGGCTCAAGTACGACGAAGGCAGGGCCATCTGCTTCTCGTCGGAAAAGGCGGACAAGACGACCAAGGCGGAAAACGGCCTCGACAATGCCTCGGCCTGGCTCGGTCGCGCCGTACCGGAGGTCTATTCGGCCGATCTCTCGGAATTCGTCTTTGCCGCCGGCGTCAAGCTGCTCAAGGAATTTCGCCCGGATGTCATGTATCTGACGACCACCGACTATGTGCAGCACAAATATGCGCCGGGCGTACCCCAGGCGAACGCCTTCTATGAGATGTTCGACAAGTATCTGACCGAACTCGACGCGCTTGGCGCGGCCATCATCGTCACGGCCGACCATGGCATGAAGCCGAAGCACAAGGCGGACGGTTCGCCGGATGTCATCTACGTGCAGGACCTGCTCGACCAATGGCTCGGCAAGGACGCAGCCCGCGTCATCCTGCCGATCACCGACCCCTATGTCGTGCATCACGGCGCGCTCGGCTCGTTTGCCACGGCCTATCTGCCCGAAGGTGCGGACAAGGAGGAGATCATCGAAAGGCTGCAGGCGATCGAAGGCATCGACGTCGTGCTCTCCCGCCCGGAAGCCTGCGTACGCTTCGAGCTGCCCGACGACCGGATCGGCGATCTCGTGCTGATCTCGTCGGAAAACAAGACACTCGGCACCAGCGAACATCGCCATGATCTGGCGGCACTGAACGAACCGCTGCGCTCGCATGGCGGCCTGACCGAACAGGCGGTGCCTTTCATCGCCAACCGCAAGCTGCCTGAATTGCTGACATCCGCATCGTTGCGCAATTTCGATGCGTTCTACTACGCGCTCGTCGCAGCTGCCCAGACAGCACATTAGGGAGGGAGCGATGACCAAGGTGGAAACAGCATTTGCAATTCGCCACGAGCCCATGCGGATCGCTGGCAAGACAGTCGATACCGAAGGGCGCATCGAGGTGCGCTACCCCTTCAACGATGCGGTGATCGGCACGGTGCCTGCGGGCAGCGCCGAGCATGCGCGCAAGGCCTTCGAGATCGCGGCCGCCTACCAGCCGAAGCTGACGCGTTACGAGCGCCAGCGCATCCTGCTCAAGGCGGCGGACCTGCTCGTTGCCCGCAAGGAGGAGATCTCCGATCTGATCACGCTGGAGCTCGGGATCTCCAAACAGGACTCGCTCTACGAGGTCGGCCGCGCCTTCGACGTGCTGACGCTTTCGGGCCAGATGTGCATTCATGACGACGGCGAGATCTTCTCCTGCGACCTCACCCCACACGGCAAGGCGCGTAAGATCTTCACCACGCGCGAACCGCTCAACGCCATTTCGGCGATCACGCCGTTCAACCATCCACTCAACATGGTGGCGCACAAGGTCGCGCCGGCGGTTGCGACGAACAATTGCGTTGTGCTCAAGCCGACAGAACTGACGCCGATGACGGCGCTTATCTTCGCAGACATTCTCTATGAGGCCGGCCTGCCGCCGGAAATGCTCTCGGTCGTAACCGGTTGGCCAGCCGATATCGGCATGGAGATGATCACCAATCCGAACTTCGACCTCATCACGTTTACCGGCAGCGTTCCGGTCGGCAAGCTGATCGCGGCCCACGCCCACTACAAGCGGCAGATCCTGGAGCTCGGCGGCAATGACCCGCTGATCATCCTCAACGATCTCTCAGACGCCGATCTCGCCAGGGCCGCGGATCTGGCCGTTGCCGGCGCGACGAAGAATTCCGGCCAGCGTTGCACGGCAGTAAAGCGCATCCTTTGCCAGGAGAGCGTTGCGGATCGTTTCGTACCGCTGGTGCTGGAGCGGGCGAAAAAACTGAAGTTCGGCGATCCGATGGATCGCGCGACGGACCTTGGCACGGTCGTCCATGCCAAGGCGGCGGAAGTCTTCGAGCGGCGGGTGCACCAAGCAGCGGAAGAAGGGGCGGAGATCCTCTACGATCCCGGCCGTAAGGGCGCCCTCTTGCCGCCGATCGTCGTCGACCGCGTCAAGCATTCGAGCGAACTGGTGATGGAAGAAACCTTCGCGCCGATCATACCGATCGTGCGTGCGCCCGATGATGACGACGCGCTGATCGCGCTCTCGAACTCAACTGCCTTCGGCCTCTCGTCCGGGGTCTGCACCAACGACTTCCGGCGCATGCAGAAGTACATCGCCGGCCTCAAGGTCGGCACGGTCAACATCTGGGAAGTGCCGGGCTACCGCATCGAGATGAGCCCCTTTGGCGGCATCAAGGATTCGGGCAACGGCTACAAGGAAGGCGTCATCGAGGCGATGAAGAGCTTTACCAACGTCAAGACCTTCTCCTTGCCGTGGTGATCTGACGCGTTTCCCCCGCAGGTTCACCCCTCTGGGAGCTGCCGTGGCGGCTCCCTTTTTTATTGTCTGCCGAGACGTCGCAGCAACCCCTCTTTCGCGCAATCATAGATCTGCCTCTTCATTTCGCAGGTCGCGTGACGTTGTCGCGGACGTTGCTCACGGCTTCATCGCGTGAGTGCCGGTTTGCCTGGTTTTGTGGCAGAGCATCCATAGTTTTTATCTTCTGAACGATAAGAATAATAAATTTTACTTACCAGAAACCGCTGCGCAGAATGGTTCCCGAAGCCGATCACAACAGGGCAGCAGCAAGATTGCCCGCCGTGCTTCCCCGGTATTTCCAGGACTTCAGAGGAGAACTTCAACATGAACAGACGCATGCTCATCATGCTTGCCAGCGCTGCTTCCGCCGTGCTTCCCGCCGTCGCTTTCGCTGAAACCCAGTTGACTGTCTACACCGCCGTCGAGGCCGTCGATCTTGACCGGTACAAGGCGACCTTCGAGAAGGCGCACCCGGATATCAAGATCAACTGGGTCCGTGACTCCACCGGCGTCATGACGGCAAAGCTGCTCGCCGAAAAGGACAATCCGCAGGCCGACGTGGTCTGGGGGCTTGCCGCCACCTCGCTGCTGCTCCTGAAAACCGAAGGCATGCTCGAACCCTACAAGCCGAAGGGCGTCGAGGCGCTCGACCCGAAATTCGTCGACCAGGATACGCCACCAAGCTGGGTCGGCATGGACGCCTATGTTGCAGCGCTTTGCTACAACACGGCGGAAGGTGAAAAGCTCGGCCTGAAACCGCCGACGAGCTGGAAGGACCTGACAAATCCCGAATACAAGGGCCATGTGGTGATGCCGAACCCGGCATCTTCGGGCACCGGCTTCCTTGATGTCTCGGGCTGGATGCAGATGTGGGGTGACGAGAAGGCCTGGGACTTCATGGACAAGCTCCACCAGAACATCTCCGCCTACACCCATTCCGGTTCCAAGCCATGCAAGATGGCAGGCGCTGGCGAAGCGGTGATCGGCGTGTCCTTCGAGTTTCCAGGCGCCAAGGCCAAGAGCGCCGGCGCACCGATCGACATCATCTTCCCGGCCGAAGGCTCGGGCTGGGAGGCGGAGGCAACCGCAATCATCGCCGGCACGGCAAATCTCGAAGCCGCCAAGACGCTCGTCGACTGGTCGGTCACCAAGGAAGCCAACGAGATGTACAACGCCGGCTACGCCGTCGTTGCCTATCCGGGCGTCGCCAAGCAGGTCGAGCACCTGCCGGACGACATTGCATCCAGGATGATTGTGAACGATTTCGAGTGGGCCGCCAACAACCGCGCGGCAATCCTCAAGGAATGGCAGAAGCGTTACGACGCCAAGTCTGAGCCGAAGAGCTGAGCCTGATTGGCCGGGCGCAGCGCGATTGCGCTGCGCTCGCCCGCATTCTCCTGAGATTCCTCAAGCCAGCGGAGCTTGCAGATGAGGCATGCCCTGTCGATCGAACCGACACCAACCAGCCGTTCGCTGACTGCCGATCACGCGGCGACGGACACCGCTCCCTATCTGCAGATTTCGGACCTGTGGAAGACCTATGGCGATTTCGTCGCGCTGCGTGATATTTCGCTCTCCATTGCCAGGGGCGAGTTCATCTGTTTTCTCGGCCCCTCCGGTTGCGGCAAGACAACGCTGCTTCGGGCGATCGCCGGTCTCGATCTCCAGACCAAGGGCACCATTCTGCAGGACGGGCGCAACATTTCGACGCTGCCGGCCTCAAGCCGTGACTATGGCATCGTCTTCCAGTCCTATGCGCTGTTTCCCAACCTCACCATCGAGCAGAACATCGCCTTCGGCCTGGAAAACACCGGCCGATCGAAGGCTGGCGTCGCATCCCGGGTCGCCGAACTCCTGGAAACGGTCGGCCTTTCGGCCCACGGCAAGAAGTATCCGGCCCAACTTTCCGGCGGCCAGCAACAACGCATCGCGCTTGCCCGCGCCATCGCCATTTCGCCGGGGCTCTTGCTGCTCGACGAGCCGCTGTCGGCACTCGACGCCAAGGTCCGCGTGCACCTTCGCCATGAGATAAAGGCGCTGCAACGAAAGCTTGGTGTGACGACCATCATGGTGACGCACGACCAGGAGGAGGCGCTCGCCATGGCCGACCGGATCGTCGTCATGAACCACGGCGTCATCGAGCAGGTCGGCTCGCCGACCGAAATCTACCGTCATCCCGAGACGTTGTTCGTCGCCGACTTCATCGGCGAGACCAATCAGTTCGAAGCCCGGGTTCTTGGAGATGGAGAAGTCGAGATCGGCCACTCCGCCTTTTGCTGTTCGACGGAGGATTTTTCCGCCGGCCATGCGGCAACGGCGGTCGTCCGCCCGGTCGACATCATTCCCCACGGAGCCGATGCCCATGCCGTCAACGCCAGCGACCGGCCGGCCACACCGCAGAACCTGATCGATGCCGAGGTGGGCGAGATGGAGTTCCTCGGCATGTTCTGGCGCACGCGCCTGACGGCGCCGCGTCTCGGCGAACGCACGCTGGTTGCCGACTTCTCCGTCAATGCGGTGAGACGCCTGCGGATCGAAACCGGCGGCGCCATCCAGGTGGAGATCCCGCGCGAACGCCTGCTGCTCTATCCGAGGGGTGCCGAACGATGAACATGGTTCTGGAAGCACCCCACCTTCCCCTGATCGGCAAGCGGCTGCGCCAGGAGACTTCCAAAGACGATCGCATCAAACTCGGTTTCATGGCGGTCATCGGGCTTTATCTGGTGGTCGCACTCGGCGCACCGCTCTTCGTCATGCTGTCGAAATCGCTTTCGACCTATCGGTTCGAGCTTTCAGCCTTTGAGTTCCAGGTGAGCGACGAGACTGGCGCCAACTGGGGGCCGGTCGTCACCGCCGAAGACTTGAACCGCACACTCGCGGCCGTGCCGGACGCCGAGCTTTCCGTGAGTTCCGACGGGCGGCTTGCGGCAACGAAGTTCTTTCCGGACTTCAAATTCCGCAGTCCCGTTCACTACCGCATTCGCGGCACCACCGATGATGCGGCCTTCCTGGTCGGCTCCACGCTGGAGAAGGGCACGGAGTGGCGCGAATACGATTCGGGCACGTTCCGGCGTGTCGTGCTCCGACCCGCCCGCAGTCTCGGCTTCGAGAATTTCAGCACGTATTTCTCGACGCCTGCCCTTGCCCAGTCGATCTACAATTCCGTGCTGATGGCGGTAATCAGCACCGTGTTCACGGTTGCCATCGCCTTTGCGCTCGCGTTTGGGCTGACGCGAAGCTGCATGCCGTTGAAGGGGCTTTTTCGCGGCATCCTGACGATCCCGATCCTCGTGCCCTCGCTGCTGCCTGGCATTGCGCTGGTCTATCTCTTCGGCAATCAGGGGGTCTTCAAGGATTGGCTGCTTGGCTATTCCATCTATGGACCGATCGGCATCGTCATCGGCTCGATCTTCTTCACCCTGCCGCACGCCTTTCTGATTATCCTGACCGCCCTTTCCGTCGCTGACGCCCGACACTACGAGGCAGCGGCTTCGCTGAAGGCCAGCAAATGGCGCACATTCACGACGGTCACCGTGCCGGGTGCGCGCTACGGGATCGTTTCAGCGGCCTTCGTCGTCTTCACGCTTGTCATCACCGATTTCGGTCTGCCAAAGGTGATCGGCGGGCAATACGGCATGCTCGCGGTCGACATCTACAAGCAGGTGATCGGCCAGCAGAACTTCGAGATGGGAGCCGTCGTTTCCGTCATCCTGCTCGTGCCGGCGGTGCTTGCCTTCTATGTCGACCAGCGCATGCAGAAACGGCAGGTGGCGTTGCTGTCGGCGCGCGCGGTACCCTATGCGCCGAAACGCAATCCTCGTACGGATACGCTCTGCTTTGCCTTCGCCTGCCTGGTCAGCCTGTTCATTCTCGGCATGATTGCCATGTGCCAGATCGCGGCGGTCGTGAAATTCTGGCCGTATGACCTGACGCTGACAGCGAAGAACTTTGCCTTCGACCTGATGGATGGTGGCGGTTGGGCCGCCTACGGCAACTCGATCCGGCTTGCACTGCTGACGGCGCTCTTCGGTTCGGTCGTCGTCTTTGCCGGCGCCTACATGGTCGAGAAGGCCGATGGCTTCCGCTTCGGCCGTGGCCTCTTTCACTTCCTGGCGATGATGCCGATGGCGGTGCCCGGCATGGTGCTCGGCCTTGCCTATATCTTCTTCTTCAACAACCCGGCCAATCCGCTGCACCCGATCTACGGCACGATGACGATCCTTGTCGTTTCGACCGTGACGCACTTTTATACCGTCGCGCACCTGACCGCGCTGACGGCGCTGAAGCAGATGGACCCGGAGTTCGAATCCGTTGCCGCATCGCTGAAGCAGCCCTTTCACCGGCTGTTCTTTCGGGTCACTGTGCCGGTCTGCCTGCCGGCGATCCTCAACATCGCGATCTATCTCTTCGTCAATGCGATGACGACCGTCTCGGCGGTGGTGTTTCTCTACTCCACCGACACCAAGCTCGCCTCGGTCGCCGTGCTCAACATGGATGACGCCGGCGACATCGCGCCGGCCGCGGCCATGGGCATGATGATCTTCTACACCAATGTGGCGGCCAAACTTGTCCACGCGCTGATCGCGCGCGGTCTGCTGGCGCGCACCCAGGCCTGGCGCTAACCCGCAACCAGCCCTTCGCAAAGCGCCGCCGTCCTTCGTTCTGAAGGACGGCGGCGCTTTGTCTGCGTCACTCTACGCCACCCGGAGCTCTGCCATCACCGCTTGACGGCCGTTTCCTGCGCGCAGGCGCTCCATCTCGTTGAGACGTGAACGTTGCGGCGTAAGGCCATAGCGTTCGCGGTAGGTGCGGGAAAAGTGCGAGGCGGTGGAAAAGCCGCAGGCGACTGCGATCTCGATGACCTGAAGGGACGAGGTGATGAGCAGCAGGTGAGCCCGCTCCAGCCGCAGGTCAAGATAGTAGCGCGCCGGGGTGCGCCCCATTTCTCTTCGAAACAGTCGCTCGATCTGGCGCCGGGAAAGTCCGGTCGAGGGCGACATATCGGCGAGCTTCAATGGCTCGGCAAGATTTGCCTCCATCTTTTCGATGACACGGATCAATAGCGGGTTGTCGATGCCAAGGCGCGCCTGCAACGGCAACCGCTGGCGCTCGCCGGTCTCGCGTAGCCGTTCGCAGAGCGCTGCCTCGCAGATACGAGTGGCCACATCCCGACCAAGGTCTGTTTCGATGATGTGCAGGAACATGTCGAAGGGCGCGTTGCCGCCGGCGCAGGTGTAGATCCCGCCGTCGATCTCAAAGGCGGTCTGGCGCGGGTTTGCGGTGAAGAACCGCTCGGAGAAGTCTGGAAAGTGTTCCCAGTGAACGGCGCAGCGACGCTCATCGAGCAGCCCCGCGCGCGCCAGGCAGTAGACGCCGCCGCCAAGCCCGGCAAGGCGCGCGTTCTTGCGCGCGCTTGATCGCAGCCAGGCTTCCAGGGCCCTGTCGGCCGGCGGCTTCGCGCGGCCGCCACAGATGACGACGAACCCCTGATCCGCGCCTCGGCCAAACCGGTTGTGTTCGGCCGAGAGCGGCCCCGCCACCGGGATGCCTGTGCCGCAGGATGAAACGGCGGGTGCCCCATCCGCAGTTACTAGGTGCCAGGAGTATAAAGCTCGGTCGGCCAAGTCATTGGCGAGGCGCAGCGCTTCGACCGCCGCGGAGAAGCCATGCAGCGCAAATCCATCGAGCAGGTAGAAGGTGAAGTGGCGAGCCTGGGCGCATGGCTGTTGCATTGTCTCTTCCTGATTGCGATGGGCGTCGAGTTGGTACGAGTGGGAAAGAATAGTTACATTATGCAACATATTGGATCGTTGCCAATCCCCGTTTGAACAAGGAAACGAAGAAATCCGCTCTGACTCCGCGAAGGTGAGATGCAATTACGCAGGGGCTGTGGCGTGGACAGGTGCTGCGGCTTGTCAAATGGACAAAAATGGACACAGATAGTCACATGTCAGAACAACAAAACGCCCGCGCTCTTGCTCCACGCCGTCACGGCGAGATCCTCAGGCGTCTTGCAGCCGACGGTACCGTTGGTATCACCGAGCTTGCGGACTTCTTCGATGTTTCCCGCCAGACCATCAGGCGCGACCTGAAGCTTCTTGCCGATCGCGGCCAACTCGATCTTGTCCATGGGGGCGCCACCTTGTTCGAGCCGACGGAAGCGGCCTTCGTCGAGCGGCGGGAGGAGAATGCCGGGCCAAAAGCGTTGATCGGCCGTGCGGCAGCAGGTCTCGTGCGCGACGGCATGGTGATCTTCCTTGATTCCGGCACGACGACGCTTGCTGTGGCCCACGCCCTAGCTGGTCGAAAAAACCTAACGATTTGTACGACTTCGCTATCGATCGCCTTGATGATGTGTCGACAGCCCCAGGTGCGCGTTCATATGCTCGGCGGCGAAATCGACCCGGATGAAGAAGCGGCCATCGGTATCGATGCGCTCGAGGCGATCAGCCACTTCCGCGTGGACGTCGCGTTCTTGGGCGGCGGCGGCCTGTCGCCCGATGGAGAGGTGACCGACTTTACCCGCAGCGGCGCCGAGCAGCGCTCGCGCATGGTGGCAACGGCGGCCAAGGCCTATTTCGTACTGGACAGTTCCAAGTTCGGACGGCTGACGCCGCTCCGCATTCCCCGGTTCGAAGCGGCGGCCGGAGTGATTGTCGACCGCCATCCGCCGGAGGCGATCCGCGAGGCGCTCGAGCGCAAAGGTCCAGCCCTGATCGTCGCAGAGCTATAAAATGTAATCTTTTGTAACTTTCTGCCTTGTTCTTTGTCTACGTTTTGTTACCGTGCGGCCTTCCATGGTTTCGGGAGGTCGTTTCATGGCGCAGGAATTTCCAACACAGGCACAGGTCGTCATCGTCGGTGGCGGTATCATCGGCTGCTCGGTCGCCTATCACTTGACCAAGCTCGGCTGGAACGACGTCGTTTTGCTGGAGCAAGGACAATTGAGCGGCGGTACGACCTGGCATGCGGCCGGTCTCGTCGGTCAGTTGCGCAGCCACGCCAACATGACGGGTCTCATCAAATACTCGACAAAGCTCTATAGCGAGCTTGAGTCCGAGACCGGCCTTGCCACGGGTTGGAAGAATTGCGGCTCGCTCTCGGTTGCTCGCACGCAAGATCGCATGACCGTACTGAAGCGCACGGCGGCTTCTGCTCGCGCCCAAGGCGTCGCGATCGAGGTGATCTCGCCGAGGGAGGCGCAGGACCTCTGGCCGGTCATGGCCATCGACGATCTCGTCGGCGCCGTCTGGCTGCCGGGCGACGGTAAGGCCAATCCGACAGACCTCACGCAGTCGCTCGCCAAAGGCGCCCGCAATCGCGGCGCCCGCGTGATCGAGCGCGTCCGGGTCACCGGCATTTCAACCAAAAACGGCGTCGTCACCGGCGTCGAAACCGACCGGGGCACGATTGCCGCGGAGATCGTCGTCAACTGCGCCGGGCAGTGGGCACGCAAGGTCGGCCAGATGTGCGGCGTCACCGTGCCGCTGCACTCGGCCGAGCACATGTATATCGTCACCGGCCGCATCGAGGGCGTACATCCTGATCTTCCGGTCATGCGCGATCCGGACGGCTACATCTATTTCAAGGAGGAAGTCGGCGGGCTCGTCATGGGCGGCTTCGAGCCGGAAGCCAAGCCCTGGGGCATGGCAGGCATTCCGGATGATTTTGAGTTCTCCCTTTTGCCTGACGATTGGGACCAGTTCGAAATCCTGATGCACAATGCGCTGCAGCGCGTGCCGCAGCTTGCAACATCCGAGGTGAAGAAGTTCTACAATGGCCCGGAGAGTTTTACCCCGGACAACAATTTCATTCTCGGCGAGGCGCCGGAACTGAAGAACTTCTTTGTCGGCGCAGGCTTCAACTCCATGGGCATTGCCAGCGCCGGCGGGGCAGGTCGGGCCCTTGCCGAGTGGATCGTCAACCGCGCGCCCACCATGGATCTTTGGCCGGTCGATATCCGTCGCTTCGCGGGCTTCAACAACAATCCGCGCTGGCTTCATGATCGCGTCAAGGAAACGCTCGGTCTGCACTATGCAATGCCCTGGCCGAACCGGGAGCTGGATACGGCACGCCCCTTCCGCCGTTCGCCTCTCTACGATCGGCTTGCCGCCAAGGGCGCGTGCTTCGGATCGAAAATGGGATGGGAACGGGCCAACTGGTTTGCTGCGGAAGGCGAGCGCCCCGTAACCGAGTATTCCTTCGATCGGCAGAACTGGCATGAAGCGGTCAAGCGCGAGATGAAGGCAACGCGCGAGGCCGCCGGCATTTTCGACCAGACCTCTTTCGCCAAGCTGCTTGTCCAGGGGCGCGATGCGGCAACTGCGCTCAATCGCATCTGCGCTGCCGACATCGATGGCGAGATCGGCCGTTCCGTCTATACCGGGCTCCTGAACGCGCGGGGCGGCTACGAGAGCGACCTGACCGTGATGCGACTTGCAGCCGATCGCTTCATGCTGATCACAGGTTCGGCCCAAGCGGTGCATGATGCGGACTGGATCCGCAAGAACCTTGCCGCGGACGCCCACGTGACTTTGACCGACGTGACGTCGTCTTATGCAGTCCTGGCCCTGATGGGGCCGAAGTCGCGCGACATTCTCTCGAAGCTTACCTCGGCAGATATCTCGAACGAGGGCTTTCCCTTCGCCACCATTCGCGAGATCGATATCGGTTACGCCACGGCCTTTGCCAACCGCATGACCTATGTCGGCGAACTCGGATGGGAACTGATCGTGCCGACGGAATTCGCCGTCGGTGTTTACGAGGCGCTGCACGAGGCCGGCCGCGCACTCGGCCTGACGGATTGCGGCTACTATGCGCTTGAGGCTTTGCGGCTGGAGAAGGGCTATCGCGCCTGGAGCCGGGAGTTGACGCCCGACATCAATCCCTTCGAGGCTGGCCTTGCCTTTGCGGTCGCTCTGACAAAACCCGGCGGCTTTGTCGGCCACGATGCGCTCGTGGCCGCAAAGACCAAGGGCCCGCCCTCGCGCCGCGTCGTGCAGTTTACCCTGGACAATCCCTTGCCAATGCTTTGGGGCGGCGAACTGATCCTGCGTGCGGGAAAACCGGTCGGCGAGGTCCGTTCTGCCGCCTACGGTCACACGCTTGGGCGTTCGGTCGCACTCGGCCTGCTTGAAAACCCCGAAGGCGTGGACAAACACTTCCTCGAGGGGGAGCGCTTCGAAATCGATCTTGCAGGCATCCGCTATGCCGCGACGGTGCATCTGGCACCGGCGTATGATCCGCGAGCGCTGAGGGTCAAGACCTAGACCATCTTTTCACGATGCGGCGAATTGCGCGTGCTGATCTTCCCGCGAGCCCGACTAGGCGGGCTCGCGTTCCAGCAAGAGCTTTGCTGTTTGCCAAAGGTCTTCGACCCTGCGGCTGCGCGTTGCTGCGTGACGGTAAAGCCGTATTTCGAGGTCGAGATTCCAGCCCCTATCCGCGGAGGCGGGTACGAGACCACCGGCATCGATCGCGTCACGCGCAAGGCTTTCGGGCAGCCAGCAGACGCCGGCACCCGTCACCGCCATGTTCATCAGCCCGGCACTGATCGTGTTCTCATGCGTCGTGCGGCGCCGAAAGGGTGGACGCCGCAGCATGAGACGCGAAAGAGCGACACCGAAGAACGAATTGAACCCGTAGCTCAGATAGGGAATGGCGAGCCGCGGCTGCGCCACAGCCCGGTCGAGAATATTCAGCCCCGGTAGCGTACCATCGGGGATAGTGACGTTTGCGGCGGCGAGCGGGATCAGACGATCATGGGCGATCGTCAACGACGAGAATTGTGCGCGGTCGAGATGGAACGGCACCTCCGCATGCGCATAGGTCAGGAAGAAATCCGCCTCGTCGCCGATGAGGGCGTCGAGATTTGCCTCGATCCCGCCGCGATCGGGCATCAGCGAGGTGCTGAAGGCGCCACCTGCATTTTCGAGCAGTTTGAGCCAGCGAGGGAAGATCGTTACCGTCAGCGTATGGAGCGCGGCAAAGCGGATGAGGCCTTCTTCGTGAGACGGGCGTAGCGACTCGCGCGCTGCATAGAAGGTTCGGATTGCCTCCTGGGCGATGGGCAGGAAATTGCGGCCTGCCGGCGTCAGTTCCGCCGGCATGGTGGCGCGGTTGATCAGCGTTGCACCGAGCCAACGCTCCAACTGTTTGATGCGGCGGCTGAAGGCCGGCTGGGTCACGTTGCGCAACTCGGCAGCGCGCGAAAAACTCCACGTGTCGGCGAGCGTCACGAAGTCCTCCAGCCACTTGATCTCCATGCCCAGATCTCCCCTGCGTTGCGGTTGAGGGGATCATAAGTCGTTGGAAAGAAATCGCTATGCCGATATTGCATCAGCCTTTGCTAAAAGCGAATTAGCCAAACCCCTACAAACCTTCCACGTTGCGCCCAAGGCAAACAGTTCTGATTTCGAGGCAGCGAGGAGGCTCACGAAATCAGGCTGATAACAAAAGGGGGATTGTTAATGGCCTTCCAGCTTCACGCTGATCTTATTCTGCACAACGGCCGAATCTGGCGAGGCAGGGAGGAGGGGATCAGCGAGGCCATTGCCATTTGGCAGGGCAAGGTTCTGGCAACCGGCAGCGATGCCGAGATGGCGAGCCTCAAGGGGCCGCACACCGAGGTGATCGATCTCGAAGGCCGTTTTGCCAGCCCCGGTCTCATCGACAATCACCTGCACCTGATCTCCACCGGCATTACCATGGGCTGGGTCGACGCGACGCCTGCCGCTGCGCCGACGCTTGCCGCCCTTATGGAAAAACTTGCCGAACGCGCGGCCGTCACGCCAAAGGGCGCCTGGGTGCGGGCGCGGGGCTATGACCAGGTCAAGCTCGATGTCGGCCGGCATCCGACCCGCGAGGAACTCGACCGCGCCGTGCCGGATCATCCCGTGTTGCTGACACGCGCCTGCGGCCATGTGGCCATCGCGAATTCGCTGGCGCTGAGCCTGGCCGATGTCACCGAGGCGACGCCGGTGCCGGACGGCGGCGTAATCGGCATCACGGACGGGCGCCTCAACGGGCTCCTGGCGGAAAACGCGCAGAACCTCATCAAGACGGCTATTCCCGAGGTGACGACGGATGAGTTGATCGATGGCATCGAGCGGGCAGGGCGCTATCTTCTGTCGCTCGGCATTACGAGCTGCATGGACGCAGCGGTCGGCCAACTCGCCGGCTTTGCGGAAATCCAGGCCTATGAGATGGCCAAGCTTTCCGGCCGCCTGCCGGTGCGCGTCTGGCTGACACTGCTTGGCGATCCCGGCGTCTCGATCGTCGAGGATTCCTGGCGTGCGGGTCTCATTTCCGGTGCGGGCGACGACATGTTGCGCGTCGGTGCCGTGAAGATCTTCCTCGACGGCTCGGCCGGCGGGCGCACCGCCTGGATGTCGAAGCCCTATCTCGGTGAGCCCGACAATATCGGCGTACAGATGCTGCCGGATGCCGACGTCGAGGCGATCGTCAAATCTTGCCACGACCGGGGCTATCAGATGGCCTGCCACGCCATCGGCGACGGTGCGATCGAGCAGCTGATCACGGCCTACGAAAAGGCGCTGGCCGGTAATCCCGATCCGGATCGGCGTCATCGCATCGAGCATTGCGGCTTCTCGAGTCCCGAGCAGGATCGACGCATGAAGGCGGCCGGCATCCTGCCGGCGCCGCAGATGGCCTTCATCCACGATTTCGGCGACAGCTACGTTTCCGTGCTTGGTGAGGAACGGGGCAAGGCCTCCTACCAGATCGGCACCTGGATGCGCATGGGCCTCAAGCCCTCTACCGGCTCGGATTCGCCCGTCTGCTCGCCCGATCCCTTCCCGAACCTTCACGCCATGATCACGCGCAAGACCGGCAAGGGTACCGTGATGGTGGAGGCGGAAAAGCTGAGCCGCGAGGAAGCGTTGCAGGCCTACACGGAATACGGCGCTTATTCGCAGAAGGCCGAAGACGTGAAGGGCAGGCTTGTGCCGGGACAATGGGCCGACATCGCCGTCTTCGACAACGACCTCTTGGAGGCACCGGCCGATACCATTCTCTCAGGCACACGCTGCCTGATGACCCTGCTTGCGGGCCGCGTCGCGCATGACGCGCGCTGACGACCTGCCGGACCAATCAACACAAAGCCGAAAACGGCACGAGAGGGAAAACAGCATGCTGAAAAGATTGACATTGGCCGCAATGCTTGGCCTCGGGGTGGCAACCGGAGCGCTGGCTGCCGGCGAACGCCACGGCGGAACGCTCGTCTTTACCGCACCCTATGGCTCGAGCTTCGCCACGCTCGACGTTCAGGCGAGCCCGAACACGCAGGAAGAATTCATCACCCAGGCGATCCACCGCGCCCTCTACAGCTGGGATTCGATCCAGAACAAGCCGGTCCTGGAACTGGCAAGCTCGGAAGAGGTGTCAAAGGACGGTACGGTGCACACCTATCGCCTGCGCGACAATGCCGTCTTCCACAACGGCAAGCCGCTCACGGCCGACGACATCATCTACAGCTACAAGCGCATCGCCAATCCGAAGAACGCCTTCCCGGGCGCAAGCTACATTGCCGTCATCAAGGGTGCGGATGAGTTCATCGCCGGCAAGGCTGAGGAGATTTCCGGTCTCAAGAAGATCGACGACCACACGTTGGAGATCACCTATACCGGACCGATCAACCCCGGCTTCCCGCTGATGCAGAACACGACGGTGATTTATCCGTCTGATGTCAAGGATGAAACGAGCTTCGCCAAGA
>JAESGS010000131.1_pt1 | contig 115747 bp, 154 predicted proteins | sample 9269761 | NCBI WGS metagenome assembly JAESGS01 (sample SAMN15741799, study PRJNA653493) | algae metagenome | isolation source: Cyanosarcina radialis HA8281-LM2 and co-occurring heterotrophs from damp... | place: USA: Makauwahi cave, Hawaii | collected 2011-01-06 | reverse complement strand
CCTTTCCCTTCACCCCCAAGGAGGAGGCTTCTTTCAATGCATCGCAGGACAAGCATGCGGATATTGAGAGAAGAGGCCGTGAGAGCATCAAGCGTAAATTGATGAACATTTCCCCATACGAGTATGTCCGATGGGATCCCAATCCACGTCGTCGACCGGAGACGTTCCCGTCGATGTCCGAGCCTGAGGCCTCCGCATCGATCGGAATGCGCTGAGGATGGCTGAGACCGACCGCTGAGGAAAAGTCCAGCGGTCGGTCTTTTCAATCCGCCTACGTCACCAAGAAGCGGCCCGGGCACGCTGCAGCACATGAAGAGGCCGCCGGGACAGTTCGAAGCTGTCCACGGCGACGTAGCTTCGGTCTAGGCCCAGCATATCGAAGAGACGCTCCCTTTTCCAAAGCGGATGGACGACGACACCCCATCGGCTGTTGCGCTCGTCGAGCGAGAAGATCGGGATATCCGGACGTCCCCTGACGCTATCAACAGTGTTGCCGGGGATGAATGTCTTCGTCTGAAGCGCAAGCTCCCTCGCGGTCGCAGGCCAGTCGCTGAGTTCGAAGTGGCTGTAGTCTCCGTCGATGCCGCACTCATAGCATGGGTCGACGATCGATCTCAGGTAGGAAAGCCCGAGCCGCCAGTCTAGGAGACCGTGGAAGTTCCGGTTGTTATACCTCTGCAGGCACCTGTAGCAGGATGACCCGCACCGCTTCATATGATCCGGATCGGAAACCTGGGTTCTCGGCCAAGCAGCCTCCTCATCGAGGATGCTGCCGATCAGGGCTGACACCGGGATGGTGCTGTCGCCGAGCAGGTGGCGGCAGAAGCCCGATCCATTCGCCAGCGCATCCGAGATCTGGAGATAGGGCAGCCGATCCTCCCCGGAACCCATGATGTTGGGTGCAAGCGCGTCGAACTCTTCCGGCGCAATGTCGAGATCGAGGGCCGCCCGCTGAACGATGATCTCAGTGGCCGAGATTGCCGCCGCTCGTACGCTTGTCCGCGCAGGGTCACGCCGCCCCATTGAGAGGCCGATGTCCATGTCGAGCAGACGCAGGTTCGGATTGAGCCTGACGGGGCCGAGCTGGAGCGAATTGGTCACCTTCGTGGAAGCGAGCCATGCGCTGACAGGATCGTCCACGGCCCGGTAGCGACCAATCTGATCCTCGGCGAGAGCATCGGTGGAGAGCGCCTGGTTCGCGAGCTTCAGGAGGGGCTTGTCCTTCCACCACCGGATACGCTGTGCTTCGTTGTCGATGGCCTCCTGGACCTCGAACCCGGTAAAGTCGGTATCGCCACGGAAGCCTGGATTGACGAGGAAGATCTCGGATTGCTCCGCGAAATTCACGCTGAGGTTCTCGTCGGTTTTCTGCGTGTCGGGCTTTCCGATGCTTGCGAGGGTCATTCTCTGTCCGACCTTCGACGCCAAGTTCTCATCCGTCGGACGGAAGTCAGTCCGGTATGCCGCCGGAGTGATGCAGCGGATCGCGGTATCCGCCAGAGGCTTTCCGCAAGGCTCGCAGGATACCGTGTGCGCGGTGCCCCTGCTCCATGATCCGCACTCCCCGCAGAACCTGAGATGGAAGTCGTCCTTGAACCAGTTCGAGAAGCCCCTTATCGGGGTTCCGAAGTCGGTGGCAAACTGATCGGGGTCTGGCAGAACACCGGAGAAACCGATGCAGCGGTGGCGCAGCTTCTCTCTGGTGCGGACGCTTCCCGGAGCGAAGTCGAAGATCGCCATGTCCTGATCGCGGTCGATGGTGTCCCATTCGGCCTCGAAGCTTTCCTTCGGCTTTTTCAGCTCCACATACAGGTTGCGGGATCGTGTCGGCATGCCGTAGAGCGGCACCAAGCCACGCTCCGCGAGTGCTGCGGCGATGCCGATGGCCTGCAGCCCGAATTCGTCCCTCAGGTCATCGATGTCTTCGAGGACGGTATCCTTGGAGACCGCGGCCAGGATCTTGCTCAGATCGCAGGCGGAGACATCCGAAAGAATGGTCGCCAACCGGACGCGCCGATCATCGGTTCGATCAAGCGCATCGGCCAGCCGCTCCCGCCAGTTCGTGTCGTCCCGGAAGTATTCGCGGCAGTAGAGGAACTCACCGTGGATGTCACCGGGCACGACATCGTCGCCGGCCCATGGTGCGCCAGCCTCCTCGCGCAGGATGTTGAACGCCTCGACGAGCCAGAACTTGCGGAGCAGGCGCGACGGGATGTCCGTCAGACCTGTCGTGATGAAGGGCGGCGGCGGAGCCGATCCCGTGATCTCGACAGGATTATGGAAGTAGTGGATGTCGTGGCTCTTGCTTCGGCAGACTGTGAGAACCGTCGAGAACGCCTGTCCGCGTCGGCCTGCACGACCCACTCGCTGCTGGTAGTTGAAGCGTTGCGGGGGCATGTTGCCCTGATAGACAGCCTGCAGGGAGCCGATGTCGACGCCCACCTCCATTGTCGTTGTAACGGAGAGCACGTCGGCCGTATCGAAGAGTTTCCGCCACCGGAAGTCCTCGTCGCTCTCGTCGTCCTGCTTGACGAACACTCCTTTGAATTGCTGGAGCCGCTCGGCTGGATCGCTGGTCTGCCCCGTCAGCTCTTCGCACTTGAGCCTGAAGTGCGGCTCACCGCTATCGATTGCGCGCATCACTCGGCGGCCTAGGAAGTTCTCCCTGGAGATCTTCGCTGCCGTCAGATCCTCGGGACGGGTCAGCGTCTCGCCGCACCGCGTGCAGCGGCCGAAGCCCGTATGGAGGTGGACACGTCCGCAGCGAGTGCATCGCCACGCCTCGCCGTTCGGACCCGCAGCCCTGAAGTAGAGCATGCTGATGTCGATCGATCCGTCGCCGCGCGTCTGGCGAAGGGGGTCCCTTTTCAGTTTTTCGAGGAAGGCTTCGCATTCCTGTTCCGGGTGCTGGAAGATCTTCGACATCAGCCGTCTGATCTTGTTGTCGCCGCGTCCGAGCATGTCGAAGGCGTTCCTCCACGCGGTGCGGGTCTCTTCCTGAAACTGGTTTGGCGTGATGCGGTATGCATCGGCGAAGATGCGCAGCATCGCGTCGTCGCGCGACTTCTCGACCGTATACTCCTCCGGGCCGTAGAAGCTCGGCCAGCCGAGTCCGGTTTCCTCGAGCGCAAAATAGGTCTTGCTGAAGAGCAGGTCGGTGGCATTTGGCGGCTGCTCGTCCTGAACCCTTTCCCGTCCCCTGCGGATCAGCCTGAGGTCCTCTTCAGGGACATCGTGCTTCCACGATATCTGATCTCGTTCATCGATCTCAAAGAACTCGTACCAGTTATGGCCGCTGATGCGCGTGCGCACCGTGTCGGCGCCCTCCACCGGGGTGGAGCCGAGTTTCATGAGTTCAGTCAGGATCGGCCGCGTGAGGTTGCCCGACTTGTCGCGCTCGAACTCGAAGAGCTCCTTGAGGGGAACACTCGGCGGCTGGCCTGCTGCCGCCTTCTTCTTCAGCAGTGCCTTGAGGCTAGGCGCGAGATGGTCGGTGTCCTTGTCGTCCCTCATCAGGTCGGAGACTTCCTGCTTGAGACGCTGGTACTCGGCTTCATCATCCGCTGTGAAGACGTGGTTGGCTGCAATGCGTGTGGCGGCGGAAATGAGAATTTCGCGACGAAGATCCCGCTGATGCTGGACTTCGACCTCTAGAGCGAGGTTGGCAGCATCCTCGCGGCTGTCCGAGAAGGCGACCAGCTTGCCGTCGCCACCTTGCGCCTTGAGGGACGCGACCAGTTCGGTCGCGAGGAGCTGCGAGGTCTTTCCGAAACCAGTCCTGAAGCTTCGGATCGGCGAGAGACGGCCCTCCCGCCTCCTGGAGTTCGCCTGGCGGTAGCGTCCGGAATAGTCCGTGCCGCACTTGGCGCAGCAGAAGGGAACGGCAGTACCGTCATCCTCCAAGGTGCGCTGTTGGAAGCCGTCTGTTCCCGACCAGCGGAGGAGATGGCCAGGCACGTCGCCGTGTTCCTCGGTGTCGCTCACGACCCCGGTTCGCGGATTGAGGTATCCCCTCGTCCAGCGATATGGCGTTCTTCCCGTCCGGATCTCGGTCTCGGGATTACTCTGGTTTGGCCAGAAAAGGGCGAATTCTCGGAAGCTGGCATCCTCGAACCGGATCGAGGAAGCGCTCTCCGGCAGCTTTTCGAGTTCCTGCGGGGCTGGAAGCAGTGAGACCCTGCGTGAGGATCCGGGATCCGTCTCGCCGCGTTTGCCGCCGAGATAGAGGTCGCCGCAGGCTTCGCAGTAGAGCATCTCGAAGAGGCGCTTTCGCCCTTCGTGGTCGCTCTCTCCGTCGTAGTTCTGACCGCGCTCGATGCTCGGGGTGCCCCAGACAACGGCACCGTCCTCCTCCCGGTGGATGGAGGCGAACAGGCCTTCGATGTTGCGGACGAAGCAGTGCATCCTGAAGCCCGGAAGCGAGGAGACGACGCGGCGGCGCGGTGCAAGCTCGGCTGGCAGGACTGGGTGGGCATGCTCCGGCCCGGGAAGATCAGGGATCGCCCTGAGCGCCAGAAGGCCGCGGACGGCTTCTCTGTCGTCGGCTCCAAACAGGGTCATCCCGATGTCTTCGACAGTCCGCGGATACTTCGTTCCGGGCTTGTCCGGGTTCTGGAGTGCAAAGTCGAGCATGGCGGCAGCAGTCACAGTTGCCTGCTCCATCATTGCCGCAGGGGTCTTCCCGAGCGATCCCGGAATGCTTGCGGCGGCGGCGAGGAAGCGCTCGAGAAGCTCACCGGAACCGCGGCGATAATCGATGTCCTGCAGGCCTCGGGCCAGTTCAACCAGGCTTTCACGCGACGGGACGGCTTCGGGGCGAGTGACCTCTATCGGCCGTCCTGTGACGACGCTCCGCCTCCATGCTTCATCGACATCTGCCGCGCCGGCAGTGCCAGCGTCGCCGAACATGTTCTTCAGGTAGTTGATGCTTGCCTCGGCATTGTCAGGATCCATCGGAAGCGATGCCGACGATGCAAGGACACGAAGCTTGTGGGCGTGGGCTGGATCAGTCAGCCCGAGCCGATCAAGAAGAACCCTGAGAAGTCCTGCCATTTCGGCACCCGCGGATCCGCGGATCAGGTGAAGCTCGTCTAGCACGAGATAGAAGCGCGCGTCGGCGTTTTCCGTAAGCCATGCCCGGGTCTGCGAGAGGATCGGATCATCGAACTCACGAACCAGCATTGCATTGAGGATCGACTGGTTCGTGACAAGGATGTCAGGCGGTGTCGCCTGCATATCCCAGCGCGAGATGAGTTCGGCACCGTCGGTGGTCGGAAAGATGTAGCGCAAATCAGGATCGCCGTCCGTAGCCAGCCGCTGCTGGATGGACTGGTAACGCCTCAGTTCCGTTTTCAGCTCCCTCCGTTCGCGACCGTTGCGCCCCTTCCATGTCCTGTCGTTGCTCAAGCGCGGGTGACGCTGGAAACCCTTGGCCGGAGATTTGCCCGTGTATCGTCCGAAGAAGATGCGGTTCCCGTTGAAATGACGGGCCATTACATCCTGCGCATCGTCGGAATCAAGTGCCTTGCGCAGACGCACCATCTGGTCCTCGACGAGTGCGTTCAGCGGATAGAGGATCAGCGCCCTGACCGCCTTCGGCCTGTCCGGATGCTCGTTGCGGCGATGCTCCCGGAACCGTCCTCGATCAGCGAGCCAGTCGTCATCGAGCGGCTGCAATGGGGCAGGCCATTTGGTCGCCTCGCGGGCGAGCTGGGCGAGGATCGGGAGCATGAACGATTCCGTCTTGCCGGAACCTGTTCCTGACGTGACGATGCCTGGTGTTCCATCCCGTGCGCCTTTTTCCAGCATGTCGATCTGATGGACATAGGGAGCGTAGGCACCCTTGAACTCGATGCTCGACTTGTCCCGGTCGAAAAGTCCGGAGAGAGCGAGTTCGACAAAAGCCTGCCGCTCTTCCGGCCGGAAGTGCGGCAGCTTGCCGTCTCGGTCTTGGGCCAAGCCTTCCAAACCGTACTCGACGGTTTCATACCGCGACACAGCTTCGAAGATCGGGTCGAGGGCAAGCTCGCCCGGCGTGGTCAGCAGCTTTCTCCTGAGCGCCGAGACACGCGGATCATCGATCCGGTACGCCGTGTCGAGGTAGGCGAGGAATTGCTCGATCATCCTATTGAAGCCGCCGATCGGATCAAACATTGCTTAGCCCTCTATGTTTTTGAAGTATTTATTGTATTCGTGATCGCCATCGCCTGCGGTGACCGCAAGCCACTTCGCCTGACCGACGAAGATGTCGGCCAGATCAGCCACCTTCGTCCAGGACGGGGTGCGCGCCAGCGCCCGCGCCGCGGACTGCAACGCAGCCCCCTCCAAGCCGCGTTCGAGCAGGCAGTCGATGGCTTCGCGGTGCCTTTCCGGCTCTGGGCCGCCAACCATGGGCCAGAACCCTTCAAATTTGGCGGACCTTGGGCGCGTCGTCTTCTTAATAACAAGCGGGAACAGGTGCCTCAACGCTGAATTGGGGATGGAGACGCGGATCCCGTCCGTGCCCGCACTTGCAATGAGCGCGAGGTTGCGGGGGAAACGCCCGATCCGACGCATCTCCAGGAGCTGAGGGAGCCAGTATTCGCAGGGGCCAGCGGTGATCCCGCACAAGGCGGCGGCGACGAGGCCCTCGGGATGCGACCGCGCCTTTTCGATGGCGGCCTGAAGCCCGGAATGTTCGTCCCGAATGATGTCGGACAAGGAGATCTTCGTCGGATCGCAGAAGACGACTGCCGTTTCCTCTCCCGATATCGCCGAGGCGATATCCACTGCCGCGGTTGCAGCTCCCGGTCCGACGATAACCGGGAGGGCCTCGGTGAATGTCGCGATGACGGCGCCGACCTCGCTGGCGGTCAGGCCAGTCGTCCCGGACAGATCGCTGACTGTCTTCTGTCGCTGTTCCACCGTAGCGATCGGCAGAGAAGCCACCGCTGGAGGTGGAACGTCGGCCTGCTGGGGCGGCTCCACCACATCGGCAACGGTGGCGGACGGGGCCACCGACTTCATCTGGGCGAACTCTTCCTGCAAACGTCCGAAGTCTTCACGGATGCGCGCCGTTTCCCTCACGGCCTCGCCCTTGACCGCGTCAGCAGCATCTTCGATCCGTCTGCGGATCAGATCGTCGTGCTTCTCCGTCTCGCTTTTGAGCAGCACTTCCCGGTGAGAGAACGCCGCGAGGCGGGCTTCGGCATCCGCAATCTCGCCCCGCAGACCTGCCAGCTTCGCGGTTTCCGCCGCCGTGTCAGTCTTCAGGCGGTCCTCGAGTTCCTTGTGCAGCCGCGCCTTTTCGGTTTTTTCGAAACCCGCGATCATTTCCTTGAACGCGGGTTGCCGCCCGAGGATTTCAGGCAGAACGTCGAAAAGTTCGCTGCGTTTCGAAAGTATGGCCGCTACGGCCGCGAGGTCGGCCTTCTCTTCATCGCTGACGGCGCTTTCGGCGAGCATCCGGAGAAGCTCCGCGGGGGTTGCCGTTCCCGCGAGGCCTTTGAGGTCCGTCGCTGTTTGGATCCGGGATAGCCACCGCTCGGCCGCCTGAAGTATCTCCTCCTCCGGTCGCAGATCGCTGCATTCCGGTTCCGACCATTTGGGCTGAGAAGTGAACACCACGAGGCCGTGGGCCAACCTGAGCATCTCCGCTCGTTGGTCGAGCTTGACCGTCTTTACCGAACGCAGCGACGGCTGGTCCAGCCCGTACTTCCCAGAAGGAAGATGGTAGAAGCCCGATTTCAGCCAGAGATTAGGTCGGATCTCGATGGCTGAGACCGCGTGCTCGAGCGGAATGCTGAGCGTGCCGTGCAGCAGCGCCGCGAGTACATCCTCTCTGGCACCGTCCTGAGGGCTGTAGCCGACGGTGAGTTTTGTCGCGGATGCGAAGGATACGGCATCGAATTTTCCAGGCGCTGCGTGGTCGTTGACGATCTTTGGCAGCTCGAATACCGCGCTTGCGCGGATTCTTGATGAAACGGGCGAGAGCGACGTGGCCAATACCGGAACGAGGGCGTCTTGAACAACGAGCTTCTGCTCCTTCTTCTCTCCTGCCACGGCCCAGAATGAGTCGGTGCCTCCAAGTGCGATCCGGCTGTCGCGCGTTTCCTTGATCTTGCCGCTGTGCGCCTCGCCGTCCTTGACCTCGGATATGATTGCAACGTCGTGCGCGACGACCTGCCTCACCCTGTAAACCGTCTTTCCTGATGCTGACATGCTCTATCTCTTTTCGGACATGTTCCGGGCGAACCTCGTCGCCCGCGCCTTGCTGTCATGGATCGCCCTGCCCCGGTTGGAGGCCGACGCGAGAAATCTATCGATCCACCCGGTGCGCCCCCGCCCGCCCTGATCGATGGGGACGAGCCGGGAGATCGCCTGAAGGGAAGCGGCACCGACTGCGTACTGGTATCGCCACGCGCCTTCGGAAAAGCCCGGTCCGGCGTTGCAGAGAACCCTGTCGGATGCCCATCTCGCCCAGCTCGAAGGCAGGAGGACGCGCGGGCGCTTCGGAACGAGGAATCCTTGATGCTGGTGGAACAGCGGGCCGCTCCCCCGAAGATGGTGGGATAGGATCGCCACCGAGGCGGAAACGTAGTTCTGCTCTGGCTTGCCGTCCACGATGGACCGGTAAAGGAACGGATTGCGGGAATCCTTCCTCTCGAGTCTGTACAGGCCGCGGGCGGTCCTTTCATCGTATCGGACGGCGAAATAGCCACGCTCCTCGTCCAGCCTGCCGATGACCTGGTAGCCATGAACACCGCTGGTGTCGGCGACATCGGCGGTGGCCTGAGTGAAGGATGGCCCTTTTGCAAGAGCCATCCTTCTGAGAAACTCCTGCCGCGACCGCTCGCTCGGCGCCCTGACCGCATAGCGGGGCAGCGACCAGCGCGACGGACCATTCCAAACCTCGACCCTGGCTCCTGCGGCTCCGGCGGCGGCATGCAGGCGCTCGATGACCGCGATGGGCGTCGGTCCGCTGATGCGGACTAGATCGGAGCCGACCGCTTCTCCCGTCAGTGGCCTCTGCAATATCCTGCGTGCGGGGAAGTGGCGCAGAAGCGTCAATTCAAGCCAGCCCGCGTCGGCAAAAGACCTGAGCAGATCCCACTCAGAGGGTCGGTCCTCCTTGGGCAGGCCGCGCTGTACGATCTCCACGGCTTCCGAGAAAGACAATCCTCGCGCGGTTCGTTCGTAGAGCGCTTCGCCGATGGTCACGAGTTCGCCACATGGTTCCGCGCGCGGACCATTCCATTCCTCCACGCTGGTGTCGTGGGACGGAACGGTCTCGTGATGGAACTCGTCCTCGGAGATCTCGCGCGACATGTCGAAGGAGAGACGACGAATGTCACCCACCTCGTTGGCTCTTGGCACGAGCAGGACTTCGCGGGTCTCCCGTAGGCTGCGGGCAACAAAGAGTCCGGAGTGAACCCCGGCGGGAAGCGACAGTCCATGCTCACGAGGCACCATCTGCAGCAGCTTTCCAGCCTTTTCGACCCGGATCGAGCTTTCGAGAGGCCCCGTGACCAACGGAGCGAGCGGGGTGCGCCCGAGGTAGGCTCCGCCCACCCTGATGCCATCACGCCAGCCAAATTCCCGTGGGGAGCCTGCCACTTGATCCCCGGCGTTCTCGACGAGGTTGCGGAAAGACACCACGACCCATTCAGCGTTCAGGCCCGCTACTGAGCGAACAGCGTCGCGAGAGTACTCGGCAAGCTTTGAACGACGCATCAGGCGGGTGTTCGATGGAACCTTCGCCGGGCGGTACCTTCCGAAGCCAAGGTTCTCAAGGGAAACGGTTCCGCTGCGGATCAACTTGCCCAGCGACTTCGGAACGAACGTTAGAGCCTCCTCCGGGGTCGTGATGGCCACCCTGTCATCGAGTGGCGAGACCCGGAAAAGCTCGTACTCGCCGAAGTCTCCCTCGGCGATCTCGATGTCCTCGAGCGCCGCCTCCTCCGCCACGATCGAATACCATGCCTGCCAGAAAGGGGTCTCCATGTATTCGCGGCCACCGCGGTTCCTGGCGAGGTCGAACTTGTCGAAGTTGTGCCGCCATGACTGCATCTTCTCATTGATGAGATGCCGGGATGATTTTATCCGATTGGAGACTGTGAGAGGATCGAGGAAGCACTCGGCGGGAATGGTGTTCCTGACTTTACGCATGGCGTCTCGGTCGCGCCACGTGGGAAACGCGATGCGGAGCGTGCGCCCGATCTGGACGTACGGGTCGACAGCAGGAAGTACGAGATCGATGCCGTGCTCGCGCGCGAGGAAGTCGCGCAGATGATCCCACATGGGATTGAGACCGGTCATGACCTGGAAACGCTCATTGAAGTGCTTTTCCAGGATGTCTCGAAAATCCCGCTCCTCGCCTATCCTGGTCGTGGTCGTCTGCATCCAGCAGAGGAAGATCAGAATACGCACGTACTCTGGTGCACGCCCTTGCCGCGGCCGAGTGTCGCCCTCGAGCCACGCCCTGAGAACCGACACATGCGGCAGGGATTTCAGCATCGCCTTCCGGGCCGTCTCCAGGTCATCGGTGGCGAAGATCTCGAGCAGGTCCTCGTCGGCGACGTAGACGCTACCTATCGGCCCCGTGCTACCCGGACCGAGGAAGTATCTCTCGATGCATTCCGCCTCGAAGCTCGCCAATCTGTTTCTATCCCCCGAAAGATTCCCCTGCCCTTAGTAACACAACACCTATTAGAAGGTGTAGACCCTGTTCTCGGATGACAGCCTGATCCTCTCCCGCGATAGATCGGGATGGAGAACGAGATGAGGAGCCTTGATCGCTGCGGGACCCGACATGTCAGTGTCTTCGAACGTCAGACGGCCGAAGTGGGCCGTTTCGCCCGCATCGCCAAGCACTACGAACGCGTCTGGTTCGTGGATGGACAGCGGCGGAAGGTTCGCGACCCGCCGCTCGGAAAGCTGATCATGGAGCAGCTTCAGGCGGGCGCGCAGATAGCGCACAGGAATGTCGAGTTCCATGCCCCCTGACCTTGATCCGACGATGGCGATAAGCTGGACGATGGCCCGGTCGATCGCATCCACATCGCCTTCGCGCGTAAGTGGCAAGGCGACAATGCCTGCGGTCGATGCCAGTCGTCTCCGCTGCTCTTCATAGACCGCGACAAGATCCTGGTCGGTGAACTTGTCGCGCGAGGCCCGCCATTCGTCCCGCCTGCGGTAGCGCGGCGTGGCATTGCTTAGGCGGTATCCGTTCGCCGCCACAGCGTCGGCTGGAATTGGCTCGCCCCACCCGGCAGGCCAGTAGGTTCCACTGCCGTAGCCGTCGCCCGAGCGCTCGGAGTCGTTCTTCTTGTTCATGTAGCGCTTGACCATCGGCGGAAGCTTGCGTCCGCTCGCGATCACTTCCGAAGTCAACCTTGCCGGGACGCCGTCGACTGCACCGTCAAGAAGATGCCGGACGAGCTGCATCATGAAGAACGGCGGGACGGCGTTCCCAACCTGCCGATACTGTGCGTCGCGCGCGCCGAGAAACTCGAAAGAGTCCTGGAACCCCTGCAGGCGGGCCCCTTCCCTCACCGTGATCGCACGGTCGTGTCTCGGATGCGTGAAGCAGCCAGAGGTGACGTTCGCAAATCCAGCCGAGATCGTGTAGGCAGGCGTGGCCTCATGGAGCCGCCCGTAGAGCGTGGCGTAGTCGGTCAGACGGACACGGCGGAACCTATCCGGCAGAAGCTCGGGAGGGATGTCCTTCCAGCATCCGCCCTGCGGAACCTTGGACACCCGCTTCCGGTTCAGATCTGAGAGCTTGTTGGCGTGGTGGTTAGGAACGGTTCCCTTGGTGTCTCGCACGAAACGCTGAAACGCGCTGGGAATGCCCAGCGGCGCAAGCGTGGCCAACGTGGTGCTGTTGGTCTCGCAGTCGGACAGATCCGAGATCGCCTCCCAGACATTGACGTACTCGGGAAGCCTTCCAGATGCTTCTGATGCGTGGGTGTGGAAGGGGAAGTTAGCGGGTATTGCATCAAGCGTGGCAACGAGGATGAAGCGGTTGCGGAGCTGAGGAAGGCCGTAGTCCGCCATGTTCACGACATCGGCGAATACGTTATATCCCCTGTCTTCGAAGAGCTTGAAGAGCTCCTTCACGATGACGAGGTTCTTGCCGTAGACGACGCCCGGGACGTTCTCCATGACGACGTGCCGCGGCTTGCGCCCAACCGCCGTGAAGCCGTCCAGCAACCTTATGAAATGGACGAAGAGCGCGTTGCGCGGGTCGTCGAGGTGGAACACCCCCATGGTGCTGACTGCCTGGCAGGTTGGCCCAGCGAAGAACCAGTCGATCTTTTCGATACCAGCTCGCTCGACCACGTCGGCCGCCGACACCAGCGACACATCGCAGCAGTCGACCAGGGCTTCGGGATGGCGATTGCGGAAAGTACGGGTCGCATCGACGTTGATGTCCAGCGCCCATTTCACTTCGAGGTCAGGTATCGCCGCACAAGCGCCTGCCGACATCCCGCCGCAGCCGGAATAAAGGTCGATTGCTGTCTGCCCCATGATTCCCCCTTGAATCTGGCGGGAGAGTAGCAGGACGTCGACCGTCTTACGACAACTTTCTCGCGCAGACACAACTGCATTCGCTGCTCCCTAGCGTAGATTTACGTACTACGGAGCCCCTGCGCGCGATCATGGGTGCCAGAAGTTGAATATATGGTTACCAAGGAAGAGGAACCGACCAGCGGATGGGATCGGTTCCTTGAGGTGTCAACAAATCGAATCCTGGCTCACATTCCCTGACGCGGAGGCTCCGAGGCCTGGACGGGCTCCACCCTCTTGAATTCACGCTCGCTCCAGTTCGTGATGCGGCACAGGAATCGGCGTTGGTGCGTGTCGGTGTCGAGCGCCCAAAAATGCACCTTCCTTCCGTCCATCGTCACCCTGAAGGTGTCTGCGGCACCGTACCGACCGAAGCTCAGGGCGGTGTCGAACTGGATGATCTCGCCATCTGACACCTTGTTGCGGGCAAGACGGGCCAGGCGGGCGCGGCAGCGGGCGCGCCATTCGTTCGCATAGTTGCTCTCCGTCGGTGTCAGGAGGTCGAGGATCCGGGCAGGGCAGCGGTCGATATACGGCCCCACCGTCTCATCCATGTCCTTGTACCCGAACGTGCAGCCATCGGGATCCTTCGGATCGGACTTCAGCATAAAGGCTGCAGCCCAGACCTCTCGCCGGCCGTCCGCGTGTATCGTCTCAACGGCCGCATAGGCCTCGGAATTGGCAACGATGGCTGTCGCAAGCGGGCGGCTGGTCGCACCGTTCTCAGATGTCCACGTCAGTTGCCCCTTGAACCACTCGCTCGTGCCCTCGTAGGGCTTCGGCATGAACGTCCAACCCATTTCCGTATCCTTTGAAAAGACCGCGTTGATACTTCCCGCGGCATGCTGTCACTTCGTCCAATGTCCGAGCACGCCGCGCAATCGACAACATGAGCGGCCATGACCGCCACCAGCGTGTCTCTTGCGCCGATCATCGTCACCATGTGCCCAGGAATATTGATGGATTGCCTGATGCCTGAAGAAAGCCGCCGCCAGCCGCCACGATGGGGACATGGACTTCACCCTGTTTCAGATCGCCAATGGGCTCAGCGGCGAAACGACATCATCGAATTGAAGGCCGCTCTCGGCAGCTCATTCACGCCCGCGTGGTCGGATGAGCTTGATGGGGCGGTCGACAGGACAGCCAACCTCTTCCGTGACATCTCCAGGCAGGCTTCCCGAGACTGGTTCGTCGCCTCATCACTGCTTTCCCACCCGTCACCCCGCCTTGCGGGCCGGATCGCATCCGGTTTGGACCGGCTCCGGGAACAACTGGTCAGGGACGACATCGAGGGCATCAACAAGGCTCTCGAACAGCTCGAGGACGGGTTTCTTCCGAAGATGGCCGACCGCTATCTCGATGTGACCCGTCCCACGAACCCGTCTCAGTTCGACCCGCTTGTCGGCTGGGCCTACATGATATCCTCTGCGTCGGATCCATCGATCGTGCTCGCTGGCGCGACAGAAGGAGACATCGGCGACGTGGTCGCCGCAGCAAACCGCGCCAACCCCGGGCTGGCCGCCTTCGGCATCATCGCCGCGTGGCGGGCCACCAGTCCGTCCATCGCGGGCCAAGTAGTGGCCGAGGAGCTGGGTGAGACCTATCTCGAGAACGGCTACTACTTCAGCGCAAGTCCGCAGGATCTCCGGGCGATGAAGCAGCGCGTGGACGATGCGCTCATGGCAGCCAGACTGGTGATCGGAAACCCGATGCATGTTCCCGGTGCGCAGAAACCCATCATGAGCGTCCGCCCCTACTCCCACGACATCAGCAACAAGAGCTTCAAGGTCGACGTCGGCGGTGTGTTCGACGCATTCCGGCGCTGAGAGGCCGCCAGAGCTTATAACCGATCGGTTATGAGCGGGTGCGGTGGCAGGGAAATAGCACCGTTCGGTTATAGGTGGTGGGTCTGGATCGAGCTTTTCGCAGGAAGGGAGCGCTAGTGGCGCGGACGAACCCCGAGGGCCGAAAGGGTATCGATTTCGGCTTCTGGCAGACGCCCCTCTCGCCACTTTCGTCTTTGAAGGTGAAGCCAGGATCCCAGATTGAAGTCCGCGTAGATGCCATCCTTCTGGGGAACGCGGACGTGACCGTGCACGCGACTGAATTCCTTAAGCCGCGCCAAGCCCGCAGCGAACGCCGTCGTTCGCTTGAGAGGCTGGTGTTTTTTCTTAGCCGTACCCTTCTCGATCACAACTCCCAGCGCCGACAATTCCTCGATCCACCGCTCGGGAACTTGGTTTCGCCGGGCCCGGAACTTCACCTGTGCAAGCCAAGCGCCGAGTTGGATTCCGTTGATGTTAAAATCAGTCCTGAGGTTGGCGGTTCCGGTCGTTTCCTTGGCCCCTGCGATCAGCTTGATGCGCTCCAGGTACATCTCATCGAGGAACAGGCCATGAATGCCGAGCGCGTTGAGTTCGCGCGCCCGCTTCATCGATATCCGGCCGCTCGCGAGCAGTCCCCGCTGGGTCCGCACCCAGTTGTAGAGATGGAAACCGGAAGGATCGACGTAACCCACTTTCACTCTCGCGTGCCCTCGCGCTCGTATATACTTGCGCAGGACCCGTATCCCGTCCGAGAAAGCGTTCCTCTGGTCAAAGATCGGCTGCCCCTTCGTGATTGGAGCAGATTCAATGTTCTCTCGTGAGCTACCTTTGGACACGGGTCACTTCCAACCGCGACGAGAAAGCGGACGCGCCACCCAGGTAGGACACGTCCGCAATCAGTTTAGACTCTCCGAGAGTCATGGCCATTTCCATGAAGTCGCGACACCATTGTGCCGCCGCCCGACGAGTGGGTTAAGTGTTTTCCGAATCCAGCTCTGGTGCAACCACCAAAGCTGTGAATGACCCGCCACATCACTGAGGGAAGGCGCGGCTGTCGTGTCTTTCTTGGGCGAAGGGCCTCCGCCAGGGGGAGGTCGCCCCGACGCCTCACGGCGTCGGAAGCTGCTCGTCTCGCGGTTCTTTGTACTGGTTCCAGCACCAGGAACCAGCGCCGACGGGATAGGTCTCAATTTGACGCCCACCGACAATGATGGTCACCGTCGGGAAGAATTCGCCCTGGATGCGAACGCCAGGCGTGATCTCGTAGTCGTAGACCTCTTCGCCAGCCTTCAGCAGCGCGACGACTTCGCTCCAATCGTGGTCCGTGGGCAATTGACCAGAAATTGCCTCAACCGCCAAAGCGCCGTCTTCGAGCAAGATGACTTCCGAGTAGGTGCCATTGCCAATCAAACCATCTTCGATAGCCTGCTGGATGACATCTCGTTCGAAGTGCGGGCACCCCCATCCATTCCAGCGATCACCGTTCGTCCATGCAGGGATCGTTGAGCTCCATGCGTCGAAATCGAAGTGCTCGATGAAGAATGTCCCGGCGATCTCGTCGAGTTCCTCCTGGGGAACCAGCACGAAGTGCTCTTCGAACTTTTCCAGCGGAATCGACGCGTTGAAGCCTCCGAACATCGGGTGGCAGACCACCTTGTCGTCTTTGAGATCGATGACCCTGACGAAGGATTGCGGTTCGGTGGCTTCGTGATGCCGATAGGTCGTGCCGATCTCGATGTTCATGGTGATGGTCTCTCGTTGGACTAGGCCTGCAACCTACGCAAAATCAGTGCAAGCCAGAAGAGGTCAATGCCCGGAGGCGTTGTGGCGGAGCATTGCTTTGATCGCTCCCCCGTTTGTCCTGTACGCGCCTTCGAGAGCCTGCGTCGCCAGCCCCTTCAGCGTGTCGGTCGCAACCGTGTCGACCTTGTCGAGGCCGATCACATCCCCTCGCTTGCCGTCGGCAGCATAGTCGACACGCACTGCCCTATGGCCGAGCAGATCTGACGAAAGCGAAACGGCAAGGTTCTGCTGCGCTGTCACCGTAAGGCCGAACAGGTTCCTTGCCATCATCCAGCCAAGGATCCCGGAAGCGCGGTTCGGCCGATAGACCTCGCCCGTTGCCGCCCCTGTCGTCCCGATTGAAAGAAGTCTGATCTCGTCCGCCTTACGGCCGAACGTCGTCATGGCCTTGACGATGGACACGACGTCGGGAGCGTTTGCGATGATACCGCCATCAACGAGGCTCTGGCCTGAGATGTTGTGCTCGGGGAAGAAGGTGGGCGCGGCCGACGTGGCGAATGCGACATCCTTCAGAGCGACGTTGCCGTTCGGAGCGGAGTTGCGCCCGCTCTCGAAAACGACGGCTTGCGAGGTCGTCGCACTCACGGCGGGAACAATGAGCGGCTTCGTCATGCTTGCAAGGCTGATCTCCGCGTTGTCGCCGAGAACTCCCTGGACCGCTTCCTCCAGTCCTGAGCGCGAATAGCGGGCTGAGAGCACGCCGAGTCGTGGCAGTTCGAAGAGCTTCCTGCCGAGGACAGAGACTTGCGGCCGCTCGAACACTTTGGCTCCGAGGCGTTCGAACTCCTTGCGGATGCGCTCGGCCGGGACACCCGTCGCGATCCCGCAGGCGAGGATGCCGCCGATCGAGGTGCCGGCAACGAGGTCGAAGCACTCCCGGAGAGGCTTTCCTGCCTTGTTCTCCAGATCCTCCAGGATGATCGCAGAGAACAGTCCCCGATATCCTCCGCCCGAAAGAGACAGGATCTGGAAGGGCGCAACGCCTGGCGATGCCGCACCTGCACGGCGGTAACGCCTCACGGACTTCATCTATATGGATCCTCGACGCGAAGGCCATCGATTTGCCCATGGTAGTGTTGAGGCGACTCGATCAGAACGAGGTTGCGATCAATGGCCGTGGCAACCACCATGCGGGACATGTCGCCAAGCTCCTCATCCTCATCGATCCGAAGATCGAGCTGCGCGATCCGGGAAAACACCGCCCCCGCCCCTTCGTCGAAAAGCTCGAGGGCATTGTTCCTGCGCGCGAAAGACACGAACGACCTGAGGGCCAGATCCATTTCCTCGCGGCCATCCTCCAATGGGGTGGCGAGGATCTCGGCCTGCACGTGGGCGACCGACACGACGCTCGCATGGATGTCATGGGCGGGAACCGAGCGGATCCACTCGGACATGGCCGGGTTTTCGCAGATGATGTCCATCAGCGCCTGCGTTGAGAGCAAGTACATCCGTCAGAGAGCCAATTTCGGGCCGGAAGCGCTACCGCTGCGCTGCAGACGCTCTCGCTTGCGGCCCTGCCCGACAACGATGCGGCCGCCCGTGTATGGCTTGAAGCCGATGGCGTCGAGCGCTTCTCCGAACGTCTCCTGCCGTCTCGCCGCGCTGACGAGATCGGCGAGATCCTTGACGGAAATCACGACGGCCATGTCCTCGACCTTCTTCAGATTACCGATGACCTGAGGCACCCCGTCCCGAACCTTGCCGAGAACCGCACTCAAGGCATCCTTGGCTTTTCTGACGGTCAGCGGATCGCCGCCGATCTCGACGATGGTTTCCACGAGGCCATCGGTAATGTCCTGTCTGCTGGCGTTTCGCGCCACCTGAACCTTCTTCAGTATCCTCGCGTCCATGTCTTCATCTCCACTTCATTGGGAGGACAATGGGATGCGTGGCCACATTTGTCAATAACGATGGCCACATTTGGAAGCCGATTTAGCCGGCCGTCGCCGACGCTTGCGGAGACAAGGGATCCAGGCAACGCTTGTCGTAGTTGAATAACGCTTCAGGGTCATTTCATGATTTCGCTCCCCACCACGTTCGGCCTGCTCCATCTTCCCTCGAAGAGATTTGCGAGGTTCGACAATGTAGAGCGTTCGGTGTTTCATCGCCTCAAGCCTGATCTCTCGCAGACAACCTATCGTGACGAAGAAAACGAACTCAGTGATCGCGCTGAATTCTACGAGGCCTCCGCGCTAAGCACTGTGCTTAAGATCCAAGGCGTTGAGTTCGACCGATCCGATTTTGGCGAAATCGACGACGGCTACGGCAGACTGGTGATCCTGGACGATTTCTCCAAGTTCATCCCTGTCGCCTTCACCCGACAGGCCTCGCGGTTGCACGGCGTTGGAGACTACATTCCAAGCGATATCAAGGCCAGGCTTGTCGTTGATATCGAAGATGATGGCGATGTGTACGCCCTCGCGGACATTCCGGCTTGATCGGTCCACAAGCCCATGAGTGATCAGAATCTCGCCGGGACGCGCCGGGCTACCATCGCCATTTGCGGATCGATGGCTTTCATCAACAAGATGGAGCGTATCGCCACGGAGCTGGAGGGTCTCGGCTGCGAGGCGCTTGCCCCTGTGCGCGATGAACATGGCCTCGACTCGGCAAGTCTTGCGCGAGCCGAGTTGCTCTCGTTGAAGAAGCACCGCGTCGACAGCCACCTGGACAAGATACGGCGCGCCGACGCGGTGCTGATAGCGAACCTACCGAGGCACGGTGTCGATGGATACGTCGGGGCGAGCACGCTCATGGAAGCGGCTTTCGCCTATGCCGCGGGGATCCCGGTGATCTTCCTGCACGATCCCTGGGGACAGACAAACGGCCTCGAATGCGCATCCATCTGCCACGGATGCGTCGAAGGTGATCTCGCCCGGCTTCTGACGCTGATTTGAATCCTTCAACTGCTGACGAACGAATCTTCCGAAATAATTCGCCAGCGGTATACCGCCGTGCTAAAAATGGACTCAACTTAGGAACGTGATCCCTTTGCTGTACCGGGGGGATTGTGGATTATGGTTCGTGAACGGGGGGTATGTTCATGAAAAGGCTGCGTTCTCTGATTTGTCCTGTTTTCGCCGCTGGCGCGGGGATCCTTTCGCTCGGCATTGCGATCATGGCCTGTCCCCTGAAGACCCCGGAATGGATCTGGGCGGGGCCGGTTGCCCTTGGCAGCATCGTGGTCATCTTCGCGTTCGGACGTTCCGGAGCTATGGCCGAGCGCTGCCGCACGAAGCAGCTTCGGGCGCAGGAAGACTGAGGAGACTGGAACCGGCTGTCAGGCCGGAACCATGGCGGCAGTCGCATCGGCTTCCTTGCGGATATAGCCGAAATTTGTGCCGCCCCGCGCGCAGAGACCGTCGAGGCCCACCGCCTCCCAGAAGGCCGCCTTTGTCTTCTTGATGTCGCTGATCCTGACATCGTCAGTGGCAGCACGCATGAGTGCTTCGACCGAGCGGCGCCCGTACCCCATGCCGCGCAGCGGCTTGTTGATCTCGAGTTTGACCAGCTCCAGGATCTCCCGGGATTCGCTTTCATCCTCCGGTTCGGAGACGATGAGCTCCATCGTTCCGATCTCCATGTCCTCGCCCGTCGCCATGCGGTGAGCGGTGTCGTAGAGGGTGAAGCGGCAGCGGAACTGCCCGGCGGTCTGGAAGGATCCGGAGCGGATGCCGCCAAAGATGCCGATGTCCTCGTCGCCCCAGCCGAACATGCCGAAGCCCAGATTACCAAAATATCTCATGCGCCCGTCTCCTCTTCTTCCCGAAGCTACAGGCCCCTGAGGCAAGGATCGAGCGGTTGGGCTATTCTGATAAGCATCGTCTCGCACCAGCCTTACGTGCATCCGTCGGAGAACGGCAAGGCGACACCCTGGCGGTCAGAGCCTAAAGTTAACCTACGAGGGCCTTAGGATCCTGCCCTCGCTTGATCGCCCGCTGTCGGCTGCGTTCGTAGGCGGCATCATTTGCCGCCGCGAGTTCGCCGACGAAGGCCAGGAACTGGTCGATCCCCATTGTCTCGGGGATCGGGTCCTTCGTCTTGAATCGATAGTATACGAAGAAGCGGTCACCGTCGGCATCGGTGATCCAAAGCGCATAGACATGCAGGTTGGGGATTCGCACAAAGCGGGCGTTGGCCGTGCTGCTTTCCCTGTCGACGCGCTTAAGATGCTCATATAGCCACGCGATGTGGTGGTTACCTCTCGAGCTCATTCCCACCTTCGGACGCCAGGAGCGGTCCAGCTCGACCTTTCCGATGCCCTTGTCAGAAATGAAGAGCACAGCCCAGCTTCCCGGGACGAGCCTGCGGAGGTGCTCACCAGACGGTGGAACGACTCCGAATGTGAGGAGCGGAATAGGCGGAACCGACAAGCGCTCGTAGCCTGGGCCGATGAACTCGTGCATGGCGAGGCTTTTGAGATGGCTCTCCACATTGCGGTCAAGGGCATTGCGCGCGTAAAAGGGAACTTTGTCGAAGACAAGCGTCATGTCAGCGTACCATCCCTTTTGCGGATCCGAGGTCGAGGAATTCCGCCAACTGCCCGCGCAGCCTGGCAATATCCTCGGGGTCGAGATGGGCGCTTCCCAGGATGTGCTGGATTTCGCCGATCATGAAGGAGGCGTTCTCGACGAGGTTCATGTCGCCCGCGTGGGGTGATGGCTGGAAATACTTGCCGAGGTTGGACAGTCCGACCGCGAAGGACTGGAGCTCGCCGAGACGGCGATAGCCTATCTCGGAGTCAAAGACTGTCTGGTTGGCAGTCATCGTGTCCTTCATCGCCGAGCGGAGCAGGTTTCCGAGCTGGCATTCGCTGGAATTGAAGCGGCGCATGATCTCGGGGATCGGAACGACCCTGCCGTCGGACATGGTCCATTCGTCCATGCAGGGGTGGTCGAGCGAGAGGATGCTACTCGAATCCTCCCTGTCACCCGCCCGATAGCGCTTAAGGGCATCCTCGTAGATTTCGGCGGCGGACCATGAAGCGCTCTGGATGTCCTCCTCCGGCTTCGCGGTCGCGACGATGCGGCGGAACGTGTTCTCGCTGACATAGGCCGGGGCGAGCAGCATGTGCTCGGTGAAGTGACGCTTGATGTCGTAGGAGACCGGTCCCTTCCGGGCGCTGGCTGCGAATGAGTTCCAGTCGCTACGAATGACGCGGCCGAACATCTCCGCGGCGTAGTCGTCGAGTTCCGGGGCGAAGTCGTCGTGCTCTCCGACCCTACCGAAGATCGGCAGGCTGGAGATGGCGGCCATGTCCGTCGGATGGTAGATCCGGCGCTGTTCCCTATCGAGATCGAGAACGATGCAGACCGCGCGGTCGCCTTCGAGAGTAGAGGGCGGTCATGGTCGTTCCTGCTTTCAGCGCTGGACGGATGGCGCGTCGCGCAGGCTGAAGTTTGCCTCAAACCAGTCTGCCAATACCTGGGGTGAATGCGTCAGAACCGGGCCATCCGCGTTCCGATAATCGAATGAGTCGACCATCTCGCAATAGAACGTGTTGTCGCGGGTCGCGCGCTCCTGCTCTTCGGACGGTAGCAATTGGAACACGGCATCGACCTGCCCCGCCATGTCGAGCACGGCGTACCGGGCACCGGGACTGGCAAAGAAATCGCACTTGTCGCGCTCGGAGAGATGCCTGTCGGCGATATAGGCGAGCCTTTCCCAGAGAATGAGGGCAGTCGCCGCCTGGTCTTTCGAGATATTGGTCATGGAAATGTCTTCCGTATGAATGATCACATCGAATTCTTCGCGCCCGCATCGGGGCCGTCGATCCCGAAGATCTCGACACCGGCGATCTTCAGCAGCTTCTCGGCCTCGAAGTGGTTGATGCGGCACCAGTTGTTCTCTGGCAGCACCGCAGCGTTCGTCGGGCTGACACCCGTGCGACGGGAAACTTGGGAAAGTAGAGCGGCCAAATCCTCGCCGTACTCGCCGCCGTGTCCGCGCGATGCCCCCTTGACGAAGAAGTCGAGTTCGCCATTCGCGTCGATATACGTGTAGTCGATTTCCTTGGCGAAATGCGCGGCGAGTGCATGCAGGCCATCGATGATCGCTTTCTCGCGCGCGTCGCCTAGCTGAACGGGCTTCAGCGATTCATCGAGGTTCCAGAGGCGATGGATGGTTTCTTCAAGATCGTGGGACATGAGGTTCTCCTTGGCTTCTCAAACGATATTTCGGGGAGCCGCAAGGCAGAAGCGCATCGAGGTCACACAGCGTGCGTCGGCGTGGCGATTGTGACTAGGTATTGTTTCCGCGACCAATTGCGTTGCACTGAGTATGCAATGAGGAACGAGGAGCCGGGTTTCAATCTTGCCATTCCATTGAGCATGTTCCTATGGGTGACCGGTGGCGGGGCCACGCTCCCGTCTTCAGGGATTGACTCCCTCAGGATGTCGGCAGCCTGCTGTGCGAACTCAAGGAAAACCCTTCCGTCCGCGAGCTTCGAGGGCCGCAAGACAAGTGGCAACGTTTCGGGAGAACGCTCATAGAACATCTTGACGAGCGGGTTCCCCGCGGCGTCTGTGGTGCGATCGCTCGTTTTCCAGTACCTGATGTGGCTGGGGATCTCGAGACGAACTTCCTCGCCCGAATTCACGGGCGACGAACATTGCAGCAGGCGCTCGACCTTGCCGACCTTGCCGAGAGATGCCGCAAGGCTTTCGCGCACGGACAGTACTGACTCCTCGCTAATGACCGCGCCATACATCGCCTTGGTGCCGAGCGCCAGGTTCCGGCACCTCGAGAGTTCCGCCAGAAGAGTAGTCACCTGCTCCGGGCGTTTGTAGGTCTCGATGGAGAAAACATCGACGCCGATCTGGAAGTCCTTTTGATCAGCAGCGGTGGCGATCATTGGAATTCCCGCCAACCCCGCCGCGACTGCCGCGGAACCGGATGCGATGAATCTACGGCGTGTCATTGTCATACTTGAGTCCTCCGAACAGTCAGAGAACCTTACGTAAAGGATTCAAAATGGGTGTCAACAGGATTCGACTTTTAGACTGGTCTGCCAGCGTCGGTTGACCAGACACCACGGACAGGGAACTTCGCGTCGATGTGATCGCCGATGAGACGCACGATGTCTCGCGCCTTCTCCCGATCACTCGAGTGACTGTCGAACATCATGTCCTCGGGGATGATATTGTGGCTCTTGTCATACTCGATCAGCCAACGGGCGAGCTCGATGCCGTCGGCATGGCCGGGGCCAAGATACCAGTCCATCAACAGCGCGAACGGTGCTCCTCGCTCCTTGATGGTCCTGACGAACTCGCTGGGTGTCTTCGCGTGCACGATCTCCAGCCCGAACCATTTCCTGGGTTCCGGCGGCTTACGCTCGTCATCGAGAAAGAGGACGTAATTTTCCATTTTGACCGACCTCAGGCCGTCAGTGCCAGGCAGTAGAGGAAAGCGAAGAACACGCAGCCGAGGAAGAGCGGAACTACCTGCTTCACCGTGCGCACCCCCGTGCGGAGCACCATCATGATGGTGACAAGCCCAAAGGCCATGATAGTCCCAAAGAGCAGCGCTGAGGCCTTGATGATGACCCATGCTGTCAGGGATATACCCTGATCGAGCGCTGTCATCTGGGAGGAGTCCAGCCAGAGAGTGGCCAGGTAATAGAGTGGTCCACCGATCCCGCCGATAAGCAGCACGGGCCAGGCGATGTTAAATTGGTCGTGCGCGAACTTGGCGAGCCGGGTACGGGCGGTGGCGTGCATTTGTCGCTCCTTGATGCCGAAGGCCATCCAACGATTGAAGGCGAGAAAGCGTCGCGCGGCGATATGAAAGTTTAAGGATTCGCCTTGTGATTGGAGAGATCAGCGCCCATCTTCAGACCAAACAAGGAGTCACTTATGACAGTCACAGTCAATAACTCGAACTTTGCAGCAGAAGTCGTGCAGTCGGACATCCCAGTCGTAGTCGATTTCTGGGCCGAATGGTGCGGCCCCTGCAAGATGATCGGTCCGGCGCTCGATGAACTGTCAGCGGAGTTCACGGGACGCGTGAAGATCGCGAAGGTCAACATCGACGAGAACCCCGAACTCGCCGCAAAGTACGGCGTGCGATCGATCCCGACGCTGGCAATCTTCAAGGGCGGAGAAGTCGTTGACTTCAAGGTTGGCGCATCGCCCAAGAAGGCCTACGCAGACTGGCTGTCAGCGCTAGCTTGAGCGTGGGGGGCTAGAACACGCCTAGCTGCCTGAGGACCTCGTCGTCAGGCAGTCCGCCCCTTGCCGCGGCCTTCACGGCGTTCCATGCGGCTTCGGCCCTCAGCCATGCCAGCCCCTTGTCCGCCTCGGAAACATTCTTCCTGCGGGCGACCGATCGTAAATGCCTCTTCGCCTCCACGTGCTCGCGCCTCGTCTTCGGCGGAACGCGGTCATAGCATTTCTGACAAACCCATTCTCTGTAGTCGAAGTCCTTTCGGGTGCGCCTGCAGCCCGGGGTCTGGCAATGGAGACGTCCGGTCATCGCGTGCGCTTGGGGAACTCGGCCGGGAATGTGGTGACAACCATCGCCACGAGCATCAGGACGACCGTCAGGAGGCCGCTTGCACTGAGGATCGCTAGCTTGCCCATGTCGAAGTCCATCGCGAGTGCGCCGACGGCGGCCGCCAGGCTTGCGAGCACCAGCGCGGGCAAGACGAAGCCCTTCCGCGTTGGTTCCGGCCCGGTCACTGAGATATGCGCCAGAATGGACCCCGCCAGAACCGGAGACAGAAATGCGGAGATCAGGAAGAACGCTGTGACGGACAACTCAAGGACTCCGTGGCAAAAGCTTATTCTTGAATCCTTACAGAGTTTCTCTCACCGATTCAATCCTTAATATGTCGCTTGCAAGAAATGTTGACATGCCCTCCTAAGGATGCTTATCTCCCACTGAAGGCGGATGTTCCGCGCCATGCACAGAAGGATCGGTAATGAGCGAAGTCAAAGTAGAATCCGCCACCCTCGCCCACTCCAATTATCTCTGGAAGATGGCCGGACAGAAGGATCTTCCGTTGTCGGAGGAGGATCGTCAGCGGCTCCGCGACGTATCAATTCTCCTGCAGAGCCGTCCGGACATCGACATGACGGGCGACTTCCAGTTCGAGGTCGGCAAGACCTATCCGACCCGCGGTGGCAAACTCGTCACAATCATCGGCAAGACTGCCACCAGGGAATACGAGTGCGTCCAGGGCGATGACATGGAGCCGCAGTTGGGCTACCGATACTGCCGTTCGACGGGAACCTACGACCACGGACGTGCCACGGGCAGTTCCGGCGATGCGGACAGGAACCTTCTTCCCGTCGAGATCACCGATCCCCGTGTCGCCGGCACCTACACGGATTCCGACATCCTTGCCGAACGCGTCGCACGCATCGAGGAATGGCTCGAGCGCCAGCGTAACCCGACGGGCGAGAAGCCCGAGACGCTCAATGTGGACTGGATGGATGAAATGGGCTTCACCCCGAACGAGATCCGCGTGGGCTTGATCGTCCTTGGGCATGTCGCGGGCAAGAGCACCATGGAACTGCGAACCGGGAGCAAGTAGATGATCAAGCTTTCCGACTTCAAGATGCGGGTCACGCCCACTCAGGTGCTGTTCTGGGGCGGCCCGCCGTCGCAGTGGTACAAGAGTGACTTCGAAGGGTACTTGCCTGTCGTCGTCCACGAAAACGGCATCCGGAGAATCCGTAAGGGAGACCAGCTCCGCAAGTTCTCCAGCGCGGAGAAGTACATGATGATGGCCAAGGCCAGCATCTTCGCGGATGGCTACGCGCTCAAGGAGATGGCGCGTCTGAACGACGTGAAGAAGCTCAAGGCCGAGGGGCAAAATGTCCAAGGCTTCGTCCAGGAGGTGTGGGATTCGACCAACCTCGCCGCCGTGAGCATCGGTAACTACTACAAGATGACCCAGAACGACGGCCTGTGGGCTTTCGTGAATGAAATGGGCGACCGAGAATACGTCGAGGGATCCCCGATCGACAAAGTCTGGGGCGTCGGCCTCGCGTGGGACGACCCTCGCATCGAGGACCGGAGCAATTGGAAGGGTCAGAACCGCTTGGGAATCTGTCTCGACAACACATGGGACATGATCGTCGCATTCGGTCGGGAAGCCGATCCCTTCCGCGCCTACGGCGAAATCATGCGCTTGCGCAGCAGCCATAGTTGAGTGAGCGCGAGATAGAACGCTGTCGTGGGTGCGTTCCGGTTAACATACCGCTTGTTCCGCGTCACTTTGCCAATACTGATGCCGTGTCCGGCTCATCACATAAGGTCACGTGCATGCCGCGGCGTCAGCATGGCCGCAATCCGGACAGACAGGGGTAGAGTATGGAAGAAGCGAAGAAGTTCATCACGATCGGGGAAGCGGTCGAAAGCGCCCTCAACGAGTGGGCGGAACAGGAAACCTCGATCGATGACATGGAGATGCTGGCGGATGAATTCGTCCAGAGGGCATTGTCCGACTGGGAGGATGCGGCCGAAGGTGAACTGCCACTAACCGTGTCAAACGCGGATGCGGAGACGATCCAGGGAGCAGTAACCAACGCATTGGCGGAATGGCACGCATCCGGCACCGCCTTCTGGCAGATGGCATCGATGGCGGAGGAACTTGCCCAGTCCACGTTTGAAGACTGGAAGAGCCGACGGGATCTGGACGCTGACGCGCCTAGTGCCTGACCAGATCAGGAGGCAGCGAGCGCAAGCCATGACGGACGGATATCCCCGCTGTCATGGTCGAATGCGATGTCCTTGAACAGGCTCGTCACTATCCGCGGCTTGCGGTCGTTGGCATAGAGGCAGATCACGACGAGCGAACTTCGCTTGATCTCCAGCGATATCTCAGCCTTGTCGGTTTTCTTTTTCAGGGTCTTTTCGCCGGACGGGATGAATCCGTTGCGCGCGGCCCAGTCCGCAATCATCTGTGCAATCATGGCATATCCTCGTGAGGGTGGCCCGGTCACCGCCGCTGCTTATCGCGGGCCACCCTGATGCGAATCATCGCATATCTCCACTTAGCTCCTGCGGGTGCGGTTGTGCCACCCTTCGAGGAGGCGGGCGCGCAAATGGCGCTGACCTGTTGCACCAAAGACTCGGTTTTTGCGGTTGATCGTTAAAATCGAGCGGATCCCTTAATGAGGTGGCAAACCGCGCCGGAAGCGCCATGGCGGCCGAGAAGCCCCGCACGAAGTCGTCCATGACAGAGGCCCAAGCCTGAATGAGGACGGGCTGCACATCTCCTCGCCCTCCGTCGCGTCAAAGGTGTACGGCCCTCACCGCGAGATCTACTATCCGGCAGACTAGGGATCAGAAATGCGGATTCGTCATCCGATCCTCGCGGGGGACAGAAACTAATTGACATCGGCTCGACTCCTGTCAGGCGGTCGAGTGATTCGCGTCGCGAATCCTGTTAACAACTTGTTGACATCACGTCGCATTGATGTATTTTCCGCGGTTGCCACTGGGGAGAATCTGGACACGCATGGCACTGTTCCGCTATCTCAACGATGACGCGTTCCTGATCTTTTCCCGCAAGTTCCGTTTCCTTTACGAAGCGGCCCTGCTCGATATCTATGATCGGTTCTTCTCGCGTGGGGCAAACTTCCCCACGCCACAGGAAGTCGTCCATGCGATCTATGACGTCATCAAGGCAAAGCCCGAATTCCTCGCCGACGGCGACGATGTCGGCGAAGGTCTGCCGGATGTGGTCTCCAAGTTTCGTCGCCGCATCAAATTCTCCGGCTCATCGAACGATGCGGGGGAGGCTGCGCTCAAGGCGGCCGGAATGGTCTATGTCAAGCTCCTCCACACGGGCTGGCTGGAGGAGGAGGAATACGGCCTTCGGGTAACGGTCGACATGCCAATGGGCGCAAGTCTCGTCATCCAGAGGCTCTCAAGCCTGAAGACGGATGTCAGCCAGCGGTTCGGCGGCGTTGTCGTCAACGTGAAGCACAGCCTTGAACTGGCCTACAAGCTGAAGGCGGATTCGTCCGCCAAGGACCGCGAGGAGGCCGCCTACTCGATCCGCCAGGCGCGGGAGCAGGCCGAGCAGTTCTCAAAGACCATGCGCGCGATCCTGTCCGACCTGCGCCGGATCAGAAGGACACTGATGGCCTCGAAGACCATGCGCGAGCGGGTGGACACCTACTTTGAGCAGTTTATCGGCGAACTCGTCCTCAAGGATTTTCAAGCCATCCACACCTTCAACCACCCATACAGGTTCAAGGACAAAATTCTCGATCTTGCCCGCGACATCGCCATGGACTTCGAGACGCTGCATGCGGTGTCGGAAGGCTACGCTTCGACGGGAATGGCACCCGATGCAGTCGCTGGACGACGCGCAGCCGAAACGGATCTGATTTCGATCCAGGAAGTGTTCGACGCGGTGAGCGAGATGTTCGAGCGCATCGCCACCTTCAGGCGGCAGCTCGAGACGCGCCTCCGCAACACGGTCAAGTATGCCGAGCAAGGCGGACAGGGCATCGCACCCCGCGCGGCGGCACTTATCCAGACCCTTCACCGGATGGTCGAGCGCCGTCCGGCGATGGCCGACCACGCCTGGATCCCGGCCGGGATCGAGGACATGCGCACGCCATGGTCGGAACGACACCTCTATCAGCCCAGACAAGCGCGGGTTCCCGTGGTGGAGACCGCGGTGCCAGTCCGTGTCATCGATCCGGAGATGCTGAGGCTCAAGCTTCTGCGGGATGAATACCGGGCTCGGGTCAGGCCCTCGCCCGAGCGCATCATCAACCATCTGCGCGAGATGGTGCGACCGGGCACCACGGCGGAAGCGCGCTTCTGGCGGATCGGCGACATCGACGGCTTCCTTCTGTTCGACGCGATCCGCCTGATGCGCAAGGCGGACGAGCTGCCGCCCGATCTGGCCCGGGAGTTCGCGATCGAGGACGATCCGCGTGGCGATGAACATGACAGCGAATGGCTCAGATGCGGAAACTTCCTCATCCGTCGCCGCGCCTTGAACGGAGTGATCGAAAATGCTCGCTGAATTCGAGGAAATGGAAGCGCGTTTCGGAGCGGACAAGGGAGCCGAACTCCGGAAGGCTTGCCGATACCTGATCAGGCACCAGTTCATTTATGCCGGAGACCGGGGTGTCTCGGTGATCTACGACATAGTCATGGACGGCAGGTTCCGCGGCCTCATTGATGATTTCTTCGACTGCATGGGCTACAAGGTCCTGCGTGATCAGGAGGAACAATGGACGGGCATCATTCTCCACGACGAGGAGATGTCATCCACTCCAAAAATGCGCGTCGATGAGACGATCGTTCTCCTCGTGGCGGCCGCGCACTGGCAGGACGAGGCCAACCAGGGAAATGTCGAGGATCGCGCAACGGTCCTCACCACATTCAATGCGCTCTACGACAAATACAAGGAAATGACGCAAGGCGCGGTGCGCGTCCCGCTCTCCACCTCCAAGTTCACGGACATTCTCCGTGAGATGTCCGCGCGAAACCTGCTGTGGATCGGCGAGCAGGACAAGGAAATGCAGGACAGGGAGATCGTGCTCAGGCCGATGATCAAGCTGGTGAGCGGATCGGACATGCTCAAGCGCATCGAGGATCACGTGAAGACTGAAGACTATCTGACCCCTGCCGACGACCAGAACAGCGGCGAAGAAGCAGAGATGGAGAACGCCTGATGATGGAAGTGTCTCACATCACGATGGTGAACTGGCATTCCTTCGTCGTGGAAGACATCGTGATGTCCGGCCATGCGAGCGTGCTGGGCGCGAATGCCTCGGGAAAGTCGACTATCCTGGATCTGGCGCAGGTCGTTCTCGCCGGTGCAAGCGGCCGCTACATGCGACTGAACGCAGTTGCCGGAGAGGGCGGCAAAGGAACGGGTTCCAAGAGATCCGTCCATGGCTATTGCCTCGGGGCGCTTGGTGAGGGCGAGTTCCGCCGGGAAGACTGCCTGACATATATCACGGTCGGCTTCAGGGACACGCGCGGGATCAAACCTCCGGTAACGATCGGTCTCGCCATGGAAGCTCACAAGTCCCAGCCGTCGGAAATCATTCTCTCGCGAATGGTCGTGCGGGGCCGCCTGCTGACGAGCAAGGATTTCCTTCGAACGCGTGACGGGGTGCAGCATTTCGCGCAGTGGGAGGAGGTCCGGCAGGCCCTTGTGAAGGAATTCGGCGCCGACTTCGTCAACCATCGCGACAGCCCCACAGACTACGTCCGCGAATACATGCGCGACCTCGTCCCCAATCTGGCACCCACCGCCCAGAACGCAGGCGCGCTCGTCAAGGCCATCGTGAACGGGATGACGCTCAATCAGGGCCTCTCCGCCACGGACTTCGTGCGGCGGTACATCCTCGAAGACGCCCCGATGAAGATCGCCGACCTCAGGGAGTCCCTGAGGACCTACCGTCAGGTGAACCAGGCCATCAAGGACATGCAGGAGCGGGCTGCCCGGCTGAGGGTCGTGAAGGCGCGGGCCGAGGAATATGGCCGTCACCTCAACCTTCTTGCCGATGAGGAATGGATCACCAAGAAAGCCCGCTTCCTCGCCGCCAGCTCGGCAACCCGGTCGCTCGAAGAAGAGATAAAGGAAGCCAGCGCCTACATCGCAGCCGAGGACGAGAGAGTTGCCGAGCTAAAAGAGAACAAGGCGGAGGCGCAGGCGGACGTCAATCGGATCACTGGCAAGATTGCTTCGTTCCACGCGCGGACCCGCGTGGAAGAGCTGCGCAGGTCGGCGAAGAATTACAAGGAAACGGCCGACAGCATGAAAGCGGGAGCAGAGACCCGAATTCATTTCATCCGGGATGTCGGACAGCTCGTCGTGCAGATCTTTCCGGATCATGGCCCAGCCAAAGAGGCGTTGCGCCTCACCGGGTTGCTTCCCGAATATTACGCGGCCCGGTCCTTTGAGGAGCTTGAAGCTGCCGAGAAGCATTTTCTTGAACTTATGCCAGCCCTTGAAGAAAAGCTCGACGAGGCCAGGGCCGACGCCGACGTCGAGATCAGCCAGTTGTCAGCGGAACGAGCCACACTCGAGGCGGCGCTGGGTGCCTCCCGTTCGGGCGCACCGGATGCACACCTCGGTGAAGACACCCGGTCGCTCATGGCGCACCTCAGGAATGGAGGCATGAACCCTCGCGCCTTCTGCGACATCGTGGACGTGACCGATCCAAGATGGCGACAGGCTGCCGAAGGCCTCCTCGGGCGTGACCGGGAAGCCATTTTCGTCGATCGTGCCGACATCGGCCGGGCGACGGAGATCCTGAGGCAGAACCGCCGCACCCTCAGGCGGGCTTCGCTCGTCAGTCTCAACAAGCTGGAACAATACCGTGACCCCGCCGCTCCGGGCACGTTTCCCAGCTTGTTCAGCTCCGACGATCTGGACGCCCTCGCCTTCCTGCAGCGCAGATACGGCAACGTCCGACTTGCCGACACCATCAAGGAGTTCGATCTCCCGGGACGCGCGCTCATGTCCGACGGGCTCTACGACGACGGCCTCGTCCGTGGAACCCGGCTGGAGGAGGCGTCGCGCCTCATGATTGGCAAGGCCGCGCAATCCATGCTGCTGGTCGAGTGGAAGAGCCGCCTCGACGAGGTGGAAGACGAACTCGCAGAACTTGCCAAGGTGAAGAAGATTCTGAACGGAGCGATTTCGTCGGCGGGCGCTATCCGCGGCAACGGAGATCTGGTCAAGGACCTGATCGAGGTGAGCGAAAGGTTCCTGTCCATGTATCAGCACGACATCGAGCGGGTGCAGTCGGTCGACATGAGCGAGGTCGAGCCGCTGAAAGAAAAGCTTCGCGCCCAGCAGGCCTACGTCGACAGAATCGACAGCGAGCTGAACGCGATCTCCAGCCGGTTCGGGAGCTACCGGGAGCGCATCGACAAGGCGAACAGGATCCTTTCATCGCTGACCAGTCACGAAGGCACGCGTCACAGCCGCAACGTTGCGAAAACTCTCTTTCAAAAGACGTGGAAGCTGACAGACTGGCGCGCGGCCAACCGCTCATACCGCGGGCGCATCGGCGACATGGAGAAGGACGAGACCAGATCGGCCTTCTTCTCCGCACTTGCGGGCAAGCACAGAAAGATCGAAGAAAACGCGCGCGCCGGGGTGGATCGCTATTCCAAGCTGGTTCAGGAACTGGAAGGCAAAGTCCGGGCCGCGATGCGGACCTATTTCGAGGTCGCCCCGCTCAGCACCCAGGTGGGCGTGGAGAGCGCCATCCTGCCGGAAATCCTGCCGTGGGCGGAGGTTCTCATTCGCGACATCGAGGAGAACGAGCTCACCCGGCACCAGGCGCTCGCCGAGGAGGCGTCGGCAAAGGTGTCATCGATGTTCAGGGGCGAGTTCGTCAATGCGCTGCACTCGCGCGTCTCGAAGCTCGACCGCGATATGGCCAGCCTGAACCACAGCCTTCGCAACCATACCTTCCATGGCGAGAAATATTCGTTCAGAAAGACGGCCATCGCCGAGTACAGCCCGATCCTCAAGGCCGTCGAAATCTACATGACATCGGAAGACGCCCTCGAATTGCTTTTCAAGGGCGAGATCTCGGATGACTCTCCGCACAAGGCCGTTCTTGATGAAGTGAAGCGGATCCTGGAGGATCCTGAAACCCGCTTCGAGGACTTCGAAGACTACCGGAACTTCTTCGTCTTCGAGATCCACATGGAGAACCTCGAGACCGGACACAAGACCAGGTGGGAGACCCGCCGCGGGGTTGGTTCCGGCGCCGAGCAGCAGGTTCCGCTGTACGTGGCGATCGGGGCGTCTCTCGCCGCCCTTTATGGAACGTCCGACAGCCGAAGCGGCTTCAGGGTGGGGATGGCTCCGGCCATCTTCGATGAAGTCTTCGCCAAGCTCGACGGCGGAAACCAGCGTCAGATGATGAGCTTCTACGAAGAACTGGGGTTGCAGGTTATCGTCGCCGCGCCGCCTGAGAAACGGGACGCGCTAATCGGCTACATGCACACAGTCGTTGAGGTCGACAAGATCGGCGGGGGGCAGTCGATGACGACCTGCATCACGATCAAGGAGCGGACGCGCAAGGAAATCGTTGCGATCAACCCTGATCTCACAAAGCACGCGGCCGCCGAACCCATCAAGGCGGCTGCGGAATGACCAGTCGTTTCACGGATGCCCAGAAGCTCCTTCATCATCTGATTGACCGACATGAATCCGGAGCGGCGCAGCCTCTCGCCTATCCTGACAACGACGGCTTCTCCAGCATCACCGAACACGATCTCCTTCTGCGGGAGCTCGCCGCGGCGGAGGGTGCAGGCGCTATCGAACTTCATCGGGGGAAAGGCAGGAGAGCCGGAGAGTTGCGGTTCGTGCGACTGGCCACACCAGATCTTCTTTATCGACACCTCGGAAGGACACCAGCCGCGACACTCTCTGCAGGTTCGTTGGCGGCTGCACTCGATGGCATGAGCCTGCCACCCGCGCTTGTCAGCGAAGTGGCGAGAATCTCGGAGGCCTGGTCGCGGAGCAGGAGTTGGGCAGGTATCGTTCCAAACGACGTCCGGTCGCTTAGAGAGGCGCTCCTGCTCGCTCATGCCATCCTTGAGCGGCGCCATGAAGGGAGCGACTACCGCACCTTCTCCCGCAGGACGACATCAGACAGTAAGTCACTGGAACGGCTCGAGGCACCCGTGGTCAGGCTCATTCGGACGGTCTGTTCCGATTTTCCGAACAACGCCTCGCCCAGAGAGTCCCTGGCCGCCATCGGCCTCGAGAAAGTATCACCGCCCTTGCTCCTGTCGGGCCCGATCTCACTGCACGGGAACCCCATCGCGTCGCCCCTGGCGTTTCTGGGCATGAGCGCGAATGATGCGGGCGGCCTTGGCTTCACCACACCGCCCGCCTACTCGCTGGTCATAGAGAACTACACGAGCTTTGTCAGGCATGTCACTGAAGCCGATCCCGACAGGATCGGACTGACCGTCTATAGCGGAGGCTACCCTTCGGTTGGCATCCAGCGGGCATTGGCAACGATTTCTGCAAGGTTGCCGCCGAACACTCCGTTCTTCCACTGGTCGGATATCGACCCCGACGGCATATGGATCTTCCAGACGGTCGAGCGCGCCATCGGGCAGCCTCTGCTGCCTCATCTGATGGACCGAACCATCGCCGAACGCCACGGCCGCGTTTTTTCCGGGACAGCAAACCGTCCGCCGAAGGTAGGCGTCAGCCACATCAGCGAACTGGCGAGCTACCTCTCTACTCCCGGTGCAAAGCACATGGAACAGGAAGAACTGGATCCGGTATTGCCGCCCATCTTCCCGACGAGTTAAGCGTGCTCACATCGGATGTGTGTACCTGCACCTTATCCAACCGAACATTCCGGATAGCCGAATTCGGAAACCGAGGTGCCCGGCGGCCGGCACCGGACACCTGTCTGGTCATCGCATTATTCGACGGTCACGCTGTCCTTCGTGACGAACACCGGCACGTGGTCGCCGAAGATCAGTTCGAGATCGGAATCCTTGATGCTCCGGATGAAACGAGATGACGAGGCCATCGGCTATCTCGCAGACAGGATCTGCCTCAAGCGCTACAAGCACCCCCCGTCGTCACCGAGCGGCGGCGCTCTCCTGCCGCCTGTCCTACCATGACGCCGAGGAGGATCTCGACCTCCACTCGGCCGCCACCGCTGGAATCATCTACGAGATCTGGCTGCAGCACGGTCCGCTCCGGGTGGACGGGATCACAGAGGCGATGTCCGACGCCGAGCCGTTCCTTAGATAACCGACAATGGATTGGGAGAGGACATATCCATCGGCGCAATCCTACGCGCGATCGGATTCGACGAGGCCGTCGACATAGCCATCGATATCAAGGCGCACGAGAGCCTCGATCTGATTTTCTCAATCCTGGAAACAAGATAGCTGTTTAATGTTGACAACGAACCTGAACTCGGTATTGTTGACAATAAGCAGAGGCCTGCAGTCGCCGTATGAACGGCGTTTGAGCCTTGCATGAACGGACACGAACCTACAGGAAAGAGTACGGAGGTTCACATGGCAGCGGCAGAAAAGCTCTCCTACGAAGCGCGCTTCGGGGACGACATACGTGGCAACGTCGCCGCAGTCCGGGCAGCAATGGCTGGCGGAAAGGGCATACCGCAGTCGGCGCAGACGGCTCCGCAGAAGGAGCTGAAGGGAAAGCACACCAACTGGTTCACCGATGGCAAGGGCTATTCCGACGAGCAGCCCGCTCCGGCTCAGCAGCGGTCGCGCTATAAGCAGATCACGCCCGGCATGGCGCTGAAAGAGCTTGCTGAAGCGACGCTCAACAACATGAGTGTCATGGGCGAGGACGGCTTCCAGGAGTTCGAGAAGCGCATGCGCCGGATGGTTCCAGACCATCGCATGGTGCGATCGATCAAGGCCACGATCCTGAACGACAAGCCGCATTTCGGTAGCTGCCGCATCGGGAAGGTTCCGCTGAAGCGCGTGGAGACCGAAGAGGCCGTCATCGTGACCGAGCTTCAGTACTACATCGCGAACTTCAACACGGTCATCAATACCGATGATCCGACCAAGATCCACACTCCTCAGGGCAACGACTTCGGCCGCACCTTTTTTGGCGTCGTCGTGGACGTTAACGAGACGACCGGCAAGGCGATCGGCTTCAATAAGTCCTATCCCCAGGGAGGTGTCGTCTTCCAGACCAACAGCTCGAAAGACGCGCTGATGTTCATGACGGCATTCTCCAGTGGCAAGAAGCCTCAGGAGATCAGGGACATGATGGACAAGGCCGCCCAGCAGGTCGCTCAGGCACAGTCCCCCGCCCCCGGCATGCGCCGATAGCTTCTCGGCGGGCAGTTGTCATCGATAGAATGGCGGCGAGTCCATCGTCGCCATTCTTCGTCTAGGCGGATACGGGCTTTCAGTCGATCATGAATCCTCAAGCGCTTATGGCGCGGTAGTTCCGAATCCAGGGAGGCGTAGATGACACCAGCCAGCAAGAACGCGCCATCAATCTTCATGATGGACGGGATCTCCGTCGAGTTCCATCAGGTTCCGATTTTCCGCCACGACTGGGGACACACGGAGGACAAGGCGGGCAACCTTGTGGGGCATCCAATGGAGCGGAGGCGGTTCCGGATACTCGCCGACGGTGCCTTCATCGGATGGCTCACGCAGCCGCACGGCTTCGGCAAGCAGCCGTTCCGGATCACCCGGGCAGGCAGGGACGGATACATCGACCACGGGGTCGGCTATCCGGAAGTCTGGGGCTTCAACGAGAGCCGTAGCCTGTGGCTGTGGGAACTCGAAGCCGCCGCTGCCAAAGTGGCCGAACTCCGGAAGGAGACGCGGTCTGGAAATCTGCCGAGGCTGCCCACCGAGGACGAACTGCGAACTCATGTTCGTGAATGCCGCGAGGAAGATCGACGCGAGGAGGCCGCCGCCCGGCAACGTATCGCCAACTGGGAGGCGGAGGAACGTGCGGAGGAGGAGCGCGCCGAGGCCGAGCGCATGGCGATCGTAGAAGGCCTCTCCTCCATCGACAACCGCTTAGCAGGCGCGCTGACGAACCACGAGATCAACGCACTGAGAGCTGCGATAGCCAGCTTCTCCCCGTCGCCTGCAGATGGTGAGGACACAGATAATCCGTTCCCCGCCACCTAGCATCAGTCGACCTCCCCGCAGACCGGGATTTGATCGATGCGATCACAGTGGATGCAGGCGTTCCATCCGCATACCGAGCATTCGGGGCCATTGTGGATATCCCGCGAAAACGCGCAGGTATCCAGATCGCCGTCTTGGTCAAGAATGGGTGCGTGCCCTTTGTCCACCATTGCCGCGAACCATGCTATTTCCTTGTTGGTCATGCTGCAGCGCTCTCAGATCGAATCTTGTCGAAGAAGTCTCTCTGCTTTCCGAAGAACGTCCGGATGTAGCGGTTGATCCTCTCCTTCGCTTCGGTCTCGGGTAGTACGCTCCACTGGTCGAGGCGGAACGGAAGATCCGCGTCACGGCAGTCGGGATGGAGAAGGTCCAGGAAGCGGCCGCCTTCCTCAGAGAGGCCAATTTGGCGGTTCCTCTTCGATCCGCCGAGCGGCTCAAGGTAGTTGGCTTTCTCGAGTTCCCGGACAATCTCGTGTCGTGACGTGGGACTGCCGAGTCCCGGGAAGTAGCTGCCTGGCTTGTACTTCCCGGTTCCCTTCCACTTATACATCCTTTCGCCCCATTGTCCGTCGTTCAGAGGCCCGGTTTCACGAGCATCGTAGAGAAGCTGGAGGCCGTACTTCGAGGGGATGGTGTCCCCCCATGTCCCTGCCTGGCGCGCGGCGGCTCCGATAATCGGCAGGGCGTTGGCAAGGTAGTTGTAGTCGAAGTAGCGCCGGATCTCGCCCTGCATGGCGAGCGGCATCGCGAACTCCTCGAAATACCGCATCTGGCCGAGCGACTCCCTCAATGCGCTTTCGGTGAGTGCCTCAGCCCAGGGATAGAGGACCCGCCCCTTCGGAAAATGACCGAGTGCATCGGAGATGAATCGGTGCGCGAGGTGGGCGCTGCCGTAGCAGGGATCCATAAGAGCGAGGATCACATCTGCCTCGGCCAGCGCCTGCTCGGCTTCGGCTTCTACCATCGCGTAGGTAGGGCCGACGAGTTTCCTCACCCCGATCCGGGCGTGAGCGTCGGTGAAGGTGATCTGTCTGTAGATCGGTTCCGAGATGAACGGCAGTTCGGACCACTTCAGCCCTCGCGGAAGCCGGAAGCGTTTCGAAGTTCCTACGTACCAGCCCATGATGGGAAAGAAGACGGGGGTGCGGGCGAAATCCGCACTTGGAAAGAACTCTGGAAGAATTGGGGCGAAGGCATCCAATAAGGACGGCTTCTCGGCGACGATGGCCAAGCGCATGATCCGGACTCCTGAAATGATAGGACGGTGGGTAAAAGCTTGGCTTAGCCAAGGACTAGCGAAAGGATTCGACAATCGCATCCGGATGTCAATCCTTCAGACGCAAAGATGTGCAGAAGACTGACGGAAGTGAATCTTGGCAAGAAATGTTGACATGATTAGGACGGCTGGGTTAGGTGGCCACAGTACGAAATCGCACGCCGGAGCCGTCATGACCAAGAAGCCGTTCACGCCGAACCTGCAGGAACTCGCCCTCGTCCGCTGGATTCTGGAATCTCCTGGGAAACGCTTCGCGATGTTCTATGACGAACCAGGCACCGTGATCCTCTATGAACGCGACAAGCTCCGCGACGAAGATGGCCTCTGGAACGTCCGCCGCATCCATTACGCCAATCCCCGCCCCGAGGACGACGTGACGATCGAGAGCTTCGACGGAAAGCTCAAGATGGATCCCTATGGACTGCGTAATGCCGGCCTCATCCAAACCAGCGCGGTAGCAACGACCTTCGCTGACGAACGCAAGCGTTTCAAGGACTACACGTCCGACATCTGGATCCCCGGGAACTGGGGCCACAACGCCGTGCTTGGCACGCTTACGGAGGCGGCCGCCGAATGGTGGGAAAAGACAGGCCGGGCGCAATACGAGAAACTGTTCGCCAAGAGGCAGGCGAAAAAGGCGAAAGCGGCCGAGAACGAACGCGTCGCCGTCTTCGGTGTGACAACGACATACAAGGGCAAGCCCTACTGCGGGATTCATAAGGATGCTGTCGGGCGGGTGAACGAGATCATCGGCATCGCGTCCGGGATGGCTCCGAAATGGCGCGGGATGCGCCCTTCCTTCGCCGCCGTCATCACCAGGGAAACCGAGACGCGTTACTACCTGCGAGACGAGCGCAAGCTCACCGGAGCCTATCTTCCTGTCGAGGGAGGGATCGGGCGCAATGTGGAACGTTACATCGACAAGCAGCACCTGATCCTCGACCACGCCACCGAGGCCGACATCGCCCGGCTGAGCTCATTCGACGAGGGAGTCGAGCAGGACTATGCCGAGATGCGTGACAAGCTCGTTGACGGCATGATTCCGGTGATGATGGCTGCGCTCGAACGCACGGAGCAGAAGAGCGCGGAGATCAACGACATGTTCGGCGACCTCCTCGCCTCCATGCGAAAACCGGACTAGTCGTGCCCGGAGGTGGCGCTTCCGCTTTCTGATTCATCGAAACCAATAGCGAGAACGGCGGATAGGCTTTCCAGGATTGTGCGGCACCGTCCAGACGCTGATCTCCGTCGTGGTGTATGACGAGCAGAAGTCGTGCGCAGCGAGCTTGAATATCCACTTAAGCGGTGGACGTCGGTCTCCCCTGCTCCGCGCATAGACGTAGGCTAGCCGTCTGCCCTGACGAAATGCCCTGATCGCCTCCTTGAGGAACTGGTAGAGCACTACGCCGACGACGATACCGCCGATCAATGCGAGCGTGTCGCGGATCCACATCAAAGCCTTGCCTCCGCCTCCAGAACTCGGTCTTGCACCGCGAGGAGTTCCAGACGGAGCTTTTCGCGGTGGCGAGCATGCTCGTCTCGCTCGGACATTGCCTTCGCCAGTTCCACCTTCAGGTTCTCAACGACATCGATAAGGAAGGTCGGCGGATTGGCCCCGAGATCGCCATCGAGCGTCGCCTTGCGCGCCCAGTGGTCGCTCTCCTGCTCCTCCATCTGGAGTTCCCGCTCCATGATGGCGAGCGCGCGGCGCTGCTCGTGCGCGTCCGCAAGTGCCTTGTGGACGAACTGCTTGGCCGCCCCGATGGTGCCAATCACGGCGCTGTCCATCGGATAGTCATAGGTGATGTCAATCTTCGACAGGAGGGAGGCACCTTCGCTTTCGATGCCAAGGAGCGTCGCTTCAGCATGATCGGCGATCCATGCCTCTCGCGGCCAATGATGGCGCGGTTCAATGCCAAGGGTCTTCGACAGCGCGTCGAGGCTCTCCTGGCAGTGTTCCGCACGTTTCACCCTGCGGTCGGCCTTCTCATCGAAGACATAGCGCCTCAGGTCATCGATAGCCCTTTGCGCCATGTCCAGCGCCCGGCGCGTCGGCCCCTCGGACTTTCGTGCGAGAATACCCGCCAACGCATGCGCGAAGTCGCCGGCAAGACGCTTCTCGATATAGTCCTTGAAGTCATGTCGCCCGGCAGCGGCGAACTCGGCGGCGACAGTCTGCCGCGCCTGTTCGGTCACATCCATCTCATTCTCCTGCATTCATTTCCTGCGCCCCGCCGAAGCGGCTGATTTCGATTTCTCGGTAGATGACATCCAATCCGAAGAGCCATATGCCGAGAACCAGGTAGGCCCCAGAAGCATCGATCAGCGTGGCGATGGCGCCGGGAGAGAAGATCCCCGCAAGCGCGAATGCCGCAATGCCGGCGGATGCGATCCCTGCAGCGGAGACGAGGTGTTTACTGCCGGAGTAGATCATGCGGAAGCGGACAAGGATCGAGAGCACAGAGACGAGGCCGTAGAAACAGGACCCCAGCACGAGTTCCGGCTGGAACGAAAGGAAAAGATCACCGACTGCATTGATAAGCACGGCCGCGGTCAGGATCACGGTGACCAGGATCCAAGTATATCTCGTGATGGAATGTGCGATTGGCATTGGCCGTCCCGGTTTGAGTTTCAACGATTGGGCCACAGGACCCGAGGAAGCTCAAGTGCCAATCGCAAGGACTCGGTCACATGTGGAACGTATAGGAGACGTAGTCCGGTTCGACCGGAGGCTCACGACCGTTCTCCTTCAGCGTCTCGCGGCGATCCTCGGCCGTCCACTCGGAGATCTCGTAGCCCGTCTCCTTCACATTGAGATCCCGGAAGGACTGGTGGTTCTTTCGCAGGTCGCCCTCGCGGGAGATGACGAATTGAACGGCCGTATCGACGATTTCCTCGACGGCGCGGAGCTGGACATTTGAACAGAAGATGCCCCCGCTGCCGGCGACGAACGGAATCAGTGCATCAGTCCACTCCTGCTTGAAGAATGGGAGGTGTTGGCGCAGGAAATAGAAGGCTCCGCTGACGTTGTTGCCGCCACCGTTGTTCCAGTAGTCATAGCAAAGCCGCGAGGCTGCACTCAGGAGCTCCCCTTCGATGGTCTGGGACATTCCAGTATCGGGAACCAGTTCCGCGTAGAACTGGTCATATTCCCTCTGATGCGGTCCAGTGCGTTCCCAATAAGTGCCCATTGCCTGCTTCCTCGTGGTTTCGCTCCATACTCGCGTCTCCCGACGAAAGTTTCCATGCCGACGGGTTGACCTCGATGGATACTTCTCTTCCAATCTCAGGGCGCAATTTATTTAAGGATTCGAGTCCGTATGAAAGCCGTGTTCGCGCTGCAGCCACTGAAAAAGTCGATCTTTCTTGCCGGCCCCACGCCTCGTCCGCCGAGGGAGGGGCAGCAAGCAGTCCCCTCGTGGCGTCCCGAAGCATTGGGGCACCTCGCCGCCGCTGGATTCGACGGCGACGTGTTCGTTCCGGAGGCCTCGAACTGGCTGCAGCATGACAACTACAATGACCAGATCCGATGGGAGTGGGAGGCGCTTGCACAGTCGACCGTCGTCGCCTTCTGGATCCCGCGCGAGATCCTGCAGGAACAGGACGGCGACACCAGCCTGAAGATGCCAGCATTCACAACCAACGTCGAATTCGGCCTCTACGCCCAGTCTGGCCGCGCCATTCTCGGGTTCCCGCCTGGCAGTGAAAAGATGTCTTATCTCGTCGCCGTCGCGAAGAAGTACGGCATGCCTGTTCATGCCGACACCGACCTCGAAAGCTTCATGAGGGCTGCCGCAGACCGCGCATATTCCCTGTACCGCTGACCTTGCCCCCCGCTGTCAATCGGAGACCGTTGACGTGACTGTCACCCTCGTGAAGTGCTCGCTGCCGAACGTCTGGCGCAAAGATTTCCCCGACCTGCGCTCGGCCGTCGTAGAACTCCGGAGCCACATCTGCGGCGCGTGCCTTAGCGGCAGTGAATGGGGCGACCCTCCGCTCGACTTCGAGCACGAGGGCAAGAAGTATGTCTGCATGGACGCGATCGAGCTGCTCTCGACCGGCTGCGGTCTCGAATACGAACTGGAGGGCGATCACGGCCTCTGGCCGAAGGATGAGGACATTGATGACAACATGCTCCGCCACTCCAAACGGAAGCAGACGGCATCACAGCTTGCGGTAGCCTGAGGATAATACGAAATGACCGAAGCACACATTGTTCCCGAGCCGTTGGTGCCCGCCTCACGCTGGCAGGAATTCATCGAATGGGCGAACGACGGCGGCTATGACGAGTCCTGGCACAACCGATGGGATTCGAAGTCGCTTGAACTGCAGAGAACATTCCTCGACGAGGTTCCGCACGAAGACTGACCCGGGTTGGCGCTTTCGCGACTACCTGCCCGAGCGAGCTTCCTACGGGACACGCACGCTATCTTTCTGGCTATCCAGAAGAATGGTGGCCACGGCCGAGGCGAGCATTTCGGGCACGTGCTCGAACCTCGTTTCCAGGTGGATGCCGCCCATGCTCCGGAGTTCTTGCGCGGAAATGCGACAAAGCCTGACATCCGGGTCGTCCTCCGCCCACACAGACTGGATCGTCCTGAAGGGGCGCACTCCCCATATGTCGAGGCCCTTGTCTCCGGTGACGGCGCAAAAGGCGTGAACGTAGCCTTCGTCAGTTGCGGCAATGAAGATCGGAAGTCCGAGCCCCTTTTCGAGCGCCAGTGCCAGCGCCGCGCAACCGCCGTAGGCAAACGCCTCCTCGACCTGCCATCGTTCGACGGCCAGATCCCTGGCAACGGCATCGATGGCACGGCTCCAGTGTCTGTCGAGATAGGTAGTGGGCAATTTCGTATCCTCTGCCTGCGCATGCATGATGCCATCGTAGCTGGCAAAGATTAACGCCTTAGTCTTTCCAATGTCTGTTTTCGGCCTAACCTCGAATGCAGTTCCTGCCTCCAACATAAAGGATTCATATGCCGACCAATCCTCTTCTGTCCGCCTACGTCGTCGCATGGTCGCTCGCGACCATCGCGGCAATCGTTGCGACGGTTAGAACCCCGGCCATCAGAGTCGAACTCGGCGACTACGCGCGCTTTCTCCTCGTGCCGTGGAAGCTGATGGTGTTCGTGCCGGCCGCGATCTTCGTCACGTTCGCCGGGCGCTTCGCCTACGACGACACCTGGGATGTCGTCGCCGGAGGCGGCATGTCGCTGCTAACCTACCTGACGGCGCCATGGGCGGTCGGCGTCTTCTTCCGCTGCGGCAAGGGCTGGCGGCCGAGATGGCATGATCTGCTCGCGCTGGCCGCATGCCTGTTCTCCGCATCGTGGTTCTATGATGGCTGGCTGCTGATCCGCGACGGCTCCTACCCGGAGACATGGCTTCCGAACCTCGGTGTCTCGCCTGCCCTCTATCTGCTTGGCGGCGCGTTGTGGAACCTCGAAGTGGATGCGTCTGGCAAGCCGACCTTCGGCTTTGTCCGTTAGGAATGGCCCGTGCCGCCGACCGTTCCGCAAGCAAGACCGATGCTGTTCCTGCTAGCGCTTCCGCCGATCATTCTGGCGGCCTTCATCCTGATCTTCTCGGTGAAGTGGCGGATTTAAGGCTTCAGATTGGTCTCGGCTAGGCCAGGTCCCGCTTGTCATCGAGACTGAAGACACCCGGAGTGCCATCGGCACCGACTGCCTGCGAGAGCCGGACGGCATCCGCCTTTTTCCTGCCGTTCGCGAAAGATCCATCGTCGCGTATGCTTTTGCGCGGCGAAACTGAACCGATGTCGCCGACGTGCTCGTTGATCTTGTCCATCTTGACGACGACCAGGCCAGTTCCACCCTGCTTGCGCTTCCAGGCGAGCTTCGAGATACGTTCCGCCAGTCTGGTCGACATGCCCTCGATAAAGCCCAGGCGTTTCCGAATCCGGACACGCTTCTCGTAGAGTTCGTTCCTGCGGTCCTCGGCCCCGGTCTCGTTCTTCAAGGCGCGGGCGCAGACCTCCATCAGATAGGCGGCGATCTCGCGGTCAGAGTCGTATCCGACGAACACGATCTTCGAGCGATCGATCCGATAGACGAGGCACTTGCATATGCAGAGTTCGGCGATCGCGATGCCGATGCGCCAGAGGGCATCACTCATGGCCGGTTCGATATCCAATCTCGCCTCCCCGATGCCCTCGACGGGTTCTCCGAGATCAGCGGTCTCGATGTCGTACTTCTCCATTAGTTCTGCGGCCTTGGCCGCGGCGAGCATGGCTTCGCCCTCCGTCACTCCGTTCTCGACGGTCTTGCTGAGGAGTCCGCGAATCTTCTTCTTGATGGTGTCGTTCTGCTGCTCGGTCATGGTCGGCTGGATGTTGCGAATCTATGAGCTAGCATCGGTTGACAATGCCGCGATGGCAATGCTTTCGTTACGGATCTCGCGTCATCGCGAGCAGGCTACACACGTTTCAAGAGTAAGATCGTGCAGAAACACAGAGATGAGGTCAGGAAGCTGGTCGCCGCAAGGGGGATTAGCCGCCTCTATCATTTCACCCGTGCGGAGAATGCGAGGAGCATTCTTTCCCATGGGCTGGTTTCCAGAAACGTCCTGCTGCACAACGATGTCGAATTCTTTCCCACGGATGCGATGCGGGGCGATGATCGCCTCGACGCGCTCTCGCTGTCGATCCATTGGATCAACACCGCCATGTTCGAAAGGAAGAAGCGGGAGCTCGGTGGCGAATGGCTGATACTGGAGATCGACGCCAGCGTCCTCTGGACGCATTCCTGCCGCTTTTGCTGGGCGAATGCTGCGAGTACCGAGATGCGCCGATACCAGAGAAACTTTCTTGGCGGGCCGTGGGCGCTCCAAAAGATGTTCGACGACCGCTCTGTCAGCCTCGCCGACGGCAGGTCGTATCGAGATGTTTTTCAGCGACCGGACAATCGGCCCACGGACGAGGCCGCCGAAGTCCAGGTCCTGGATCCGATATCTCCTGATCTGATCATCGACGCGACCGTGAGGAACCGGGTGGCTAAAAACTGGCTATCGGACGTGATGCATGAGGTCGGGCAAGTCCGTCCGATAGCGATCTACGCAGACATCTTCCGCTAGAACCTGCTGCCTTACTGACCCAGATCTCAAGCACGCGTCCTTATGGGGAGGCGGGCTCGGTCATCCATGCTTCGCCGATGGCGTTACCGTTATCGGCAGGCAGTCGATCTGGATCATGGCCTGCCCTTGCGGAACGTCGTCGTAGCCGATCTCGGCATAGTAGAGGCCAGTTCTGCAGTCTCCGCCGAGCAGGTGACTGGCCGCATCCTCGAACGCCAGCATCCTGGAGTTGACGGCGGCGTATCCATTCGGAGCGGAAACAAACAAGTTCCCGACAGGAACATCCCAGCCGAAATCGCCCTCGATGACCTCGGCGCTGACAACTTCAAGACCGTTCTCGCGCGCAAGGTCGGACAGGACAATGGCGGCTTCTTCGGGCGTGTAGACACTCATGGATGTCTCCTTTGCGGACTGTGGCGAGTTCTGGAACGCTATCAACGGGGGCTGAAATCGACAAACAGCCAGCCAGTCGCGCCTGACTCTTTACCGAAGGGTTCGCATTCTGGTTCTTGCGATCTTACCGGATCGGGCAAGCGCGATCACGATCTTCCCTGGCTCACTGGTGAAACGAAGACGGTACCGGTCTGAGCATAGCGATGCCTGAGACTCCCGATGCAGCGGGACGTTTGTCGGTTGCCTGCCTGCCGCCGATGCTCTTGAGAGCGAGCAGGGAGACCGCCATGGGCAAGAAGTCGAAAGCTTTCACCACCGAAAGAGGAACTGATCCCAAGCAGGACTCGTATGTTCCGGGTTGGTTCGGCGGCACGCTCACCACCCCGAAGGCCCAGCGGATGGCCAAGGAACGTCTGAAGAACTCCCTGCGCGAGCGCGTGCTTCTGTTCGAGACCGCGCGGCGGGGCACGGTCGATGCCGATACGGCCCCCGTATTCCCGCGCTGAGCTATCGTTGATGTTGCGACATTCGGCCGATCGGGTTCCTGTGAAGGATGCTACACAGGGAGAATGATATGAGCATCGTGTTTGTTAACGACTGGAACGGTTACGGCGGCGGCATCTTCGACACGTTCGAGAACGCGCTCGAGGACATGGCTATCCTTGCGCTGGACGGTGGCACCGAGCGCCATCAGGATCACGCCGAAGATTTCGGGTATCTCGTGAAGCCGCTGCAGGATATCGGTTTCGGTGGAAACCGTAATGACCGCAACCTCTACGCCATCGTCAAGTCCGAGAGCTATGAGCATTTCTCCATCCAGTCCTATGACACGAGCACGCGTCCCGGGCATGTGGCGAGAACCTCCACGCTGGCGAGCGAGCGCATGATCCACCCTGCGTGGGCCGTCCAGAAGGCGCTCTATGACTGTGTCGCCGATGAAGTGCTCACCCGTACAATCCGGGAGGAGCTGGTGGGGGAGGTCCGAGACATGGTCGCTAGGGCGACTGCGGACGATGCCTCGCCAGAAGAAGCGCTCGCGGTCGTGCGCGGGACCGGAATTCCGGCACTGGCGACTGCAGTTCACAGGGAACTGTTCCCCGCGACGGTAGAGAACCCCTTGGCGTTTCTCCATGAGCTGGGCGATCGTGCCGGAGACGTCTTCGATGAAATCGTGACCAAGGCCTTCCCGTCATACAACCGAGCGGGCACCGTAGCACCCTGATACCTTGGTGGAGGGCGGAGAGCGGTGGGCGCTCTTCGCCACAGGCCGTCGTCGCAAAGCGGCGCTGCGAACCCTGGCTCTTCGCTCAAGGGTCGCGGCTTGTACCGATATGCGATGAGATCTTTGCCTGCGAGGAATGCGACATCTTCAAGGCCCTTGGAACAGCAGATCGGAAAGAAGTACGTTGGCAGAGCCGCCTTCGCGGCTGCCGATCGCTTGCATCTTTCGCCGGGTGGCAATCCATTCCGCGATGGCCCTCGAGCGCGAGTGTCCGTACTCGCAGGTGACGAGGAAGTCCCACTCGTCCGGAACCGCGTCGACGAACTCGCGGATGCGTCTGGCATCGTCCGCCAGTGGTGGCCGCCAGGGCCATCCGCCGTTGTCGCCCAAGCAAAGCCGATGCATCCGCACGCAAAGCTCGGGGCGGTTCCCGAAAAGCTGTGCAATGACCGTTTCACCGAAGGTCAGGGAATGACGATCCCAGAACCCAAGCACAAGCTGGCGCTTGGCCCCCAGATCGAAGGCCTGCATTCCGGGGTTCAATATCTGGATGACGGCCGTCCGCTCACCGAGATCTTCGGAAAGGCTCTTTCCCCAGGACATCCATCGCGCAGTTGCTGAATTTGTCATGCGACCATGTTGGTTCGAGGGCTTCGCCGGCACAACGGTTGCAAGGAGACGGCTTGACCACCTGTCAGTTTAGCGGCAAGAATTCGTTGTTCGAACGGAGGATGCGATGAGATTTGAGACCCGAAGCCTGACCGACGGGAAATGTCTGTTCGAGAGCATCGACAGAGATCTGGAGACCGCGATCAAGAATTCGCGGAACACCGCGCGTCTGTACTCGATCGATCCTGAAAGTATCGAGACGGTCGTTTCGTCGTCGAAGGCTGCGGTAAGCAAGGATCTGTCCCGGTACGGGGTCGAATGGCATGTGAACAGCGCCGACTACGCGGAAGCGCCAAACTCAGGCCTTCGCGCGTAGCCGCGAAGACGAGGAAGTCACCTGTTTTCAGCGCTTCGTAAAGGGTGGGTCTCATCTAAATGGGCTGGCTGCCGTCGCCTAGGCTCGCACTCACGATGACGGGCAGTGGAAGGTTTCCGCATCCGCAAGGATATCGAAGTCATCACCGAGCTCGATCAGGCGCGCCTCGACAAGGTCAAGCGTTTCGTGGCTGATGACCCAGTCAAAGCTCCAGCCACCCGTCAGCCTCTGAACCGCGATCTTTCGTTCGCGCCATCCGTTGTTCTGCCGGGGCGACCGCTTGTCGATGAAGAAGGCGATATCTGCAGGCGAGAATTGCGATACCGCCCCGTGAACCACCCCAGCAACCTGCTTCATGGTCAGCACTGCTTCCCGCGGCAGGTCGGGATGGGCCTGCGTCAGCCGTTCAAAGAGGCTCAGAACTTCTGCATCACGTCTGTCGTCGCTGATGGTCCTGGTGTGGATTGAGAAGAGATCCGCCTGGATCGCTGCGTGATCGTCGCCAAGGACGTCCGAGTAGCTTCGGTGGATTTCAGGAAGCCCGAGCTTCAGCCCCCAGAAACGTGCCGGGGCATTGTACTGACCATACGCCGGGTATCCGGATTCCGGAACATACCTCAGTGATGGAACCTCGTGGGGGTGAGCCATGACGAATGCGGGGTGGTCCTCGGCGCGCAGCTTTGGCATCAGGGCGCGTTCCCTCTGATCATGAGCTCGATCTCGTCTTTTGACGAATGCGCATCATAGGTTTCCTCAACGAAACCCTCCCCACCGACCCGGTGCACGAACGCACCGTCGACGGAGACCGTGTAGGAGCAGTCGTCCTCGATGCTCGCGTTGCGGCCGCCGACGATCTCAAGCGTCCTTCCTTCGAAATCGAAGATGTAGACCGTCTCGTCCGCCCGCATCGAGCGGTCAGCGTTGCCGTCGTTGAGCATGCTTTCTCCTTCAACCCGTTCGTCCGGTGGAAGCGCGGCCCGCGTGCGTCCTTCAGGCTGGCGGAACGATGGCCTCAAGAATGCGGCGATCATAGTCAGCCTGTGCGGCCGTTTTGGCGGCTTCGAACGTATCATACTCGACCGGTTCGCAATCGGCCACGAAGGCCAGTCGAAGCGCGTATCGATCTCCTCTGACGTGGATTCTGTATCCCCACTCAAACGAGGTCGCAGCGCGCCAATACGCCTTGCCATTGCCATCGGCAGTGTCTGGGACTAGCCATTCGAGTTCCACGATCTTGCCTTCCACTGCCCGGGGACGGCTGGCAATTGCTGCCCGAGGGCTAGCATAGAGGGGAGTCCACTCGTCAGGATTCGATGTCGCATTTTTCGGCCGATCCTTCCCAGGAGAGAAGTGGAAGGTGAAGCTTTTGCTGCGATGCCATGCCACTGGTTCCCCGTCTGCAGCGTTCCGCCATTCTCCAAGCTCCCGCCGCATCCGGTCGAGTTCGACGTCCTGCTCCTCGATGCGGTCCGCCGCTTCGGTTTCGATTGACCGGCTGACCCTGGCGATATCCGAAGACCTGTCGTCATCCGGGAACTCCTCCCGGATGACCCGGGCCATGCGCTCCCGCGCTTCCTGCATGAATGCGCCTTGCCTGCGTAGTTCGTGGACGAGTTCAGTCATGATTTGCGGTCCCGGATGATGGCGGGGCGGAAAGCGGGAGCCAGTGGGTGGCCTCGTGCGCGCCATTCCTGTGTGCGAATCCTCGCCGATGCCCGTAGTCTCCGTAAGAGGACTTGCACCAGACCCATCGGGGTTTGGTCAGATCGACGTTCGGGTCGGCCTGATAGGAGCCGTATTCGTTCAGATGGGTTTCAGGCAAGTCAGGATCCGGGTAGTGCCACCAGCCGACGAGTACCTCGGTGTGGTCCTTCGGCGCCGTATTAATCGGCAGCCAGCCGGAACCGGGCACCGAAGGGGCGGCGGCGCACATGGCATGCCAGATGTTGTGCACGGTCCCGCGCTCGTCCTCGCTCTGCCACTCGACCGCCAACGCAGCTTCCACCATCTCCGGCGTCGCATCATCGGGCACGCCCCCCGTTCGCTGGTGTGTCGGCAGCGCGGCGCTCCGGGACTTCTGTTGGTAGAACATCGCGGTGGCCAGCAGGTTCTTGAACTGCATCATGGATGGCTCAAGCGTGCCGTTCTCATAGCCAAGCTTCATGTTCTGCAGGACCAACGGGGAGAGACAACGGCTTTCCGGGTTGGGGTTCTCCGTCTGGAACCACCATTCGTAGCCCCGGAATGCAGCGAGGGCGGCCACCATCTTGTCGATGTCTTCTGACTTTACCACCCCATTCGAGCGGGACTGCGTGAGGGCTGCAGTCCCGGACGTATCGGACTTCGCCCGACGCCCGCAACCATTTGCCGCGCTCATCTGCGCCAGGTCTTCGCCAGTCCGTTCAATGTCGCGCCACTGCGCGGTGGCGTACACAGGGACGTAATCTGAGTGTTCGTGGGCGAAGATGTTGGTGGTCGTGAGATTTTGTTCTCCCAGAAGCTTTAGAGAAACAGGGTCGATCCACGCCACAGGCTTTTGGCATTTCGTGCCAAGCTCCTGTCGCAGCCCTTCGATCTCGTCGAACGCCTTTCTCAGGGCTATGTTCTTCTTCGCGATGCTGTCGCCGTCGAAGGCTTCGCGCAGGCGGCCTAGAATATCAGTCATGTGCACCTTCAAGGGCTACGGCGGTGTTGCGATATGGGAGAAATTCTTCAGGGACGGGCACGTTGGGCATCCAGCAAAGCGGCTTGACGTTGCCGCGATGAACAGCATTCCACTCGCCCGCGTGATAGGCTCCCTGCACGGTGTAGACGAAGGCACCCTCCTTGACCGCCAATAGGCAATGCTTGCCGTCGAGAGGTGCGGTGTCCATGGGCTGCCACTCGGGAGCAGACTTCCCAGCCACCGCCGCCGAATAGGCGGAGATGGCGGCCTCCGCCCTAGCGCGATGGATGCGAGCGCGAACGTGTTCGTACGCATCCGCATTTTCTTCGAACGTCAGGGGGGCCGACCCGTCGTGATAGGTCAACGTATACTCCGAGACACCGTCGACGAGCCGTGTAAGGCTGATGCTGTACCCGACCTCCGCCGAAGCGATCGCTTCGGCCACCGTTGCGATCAAGGACTCATTCATTGGTCGAAACCTTCCTCGTGTCGGATTCCATGTCCGCCAGCAGGTCGGTCAGGAAGTGCGGGTTGCTGAACCGGGGCTTCGGCCAGCTCGAGACGGCGAATTTCCGGCCGATAGCTTCGCCTTCGATCTCGGAGTCCAGTTCGGATGTCGTCGGCTTCATCAGCAGGACTCCTCTTCCAGTTCCGTCCATTCATCGGGGCAGACGAGATTCCCCGCTGGGAACGGGAAGAACCCATCGGGTGTGAATACCGAGGTGAAAAAAGTCTGATCCGGGTGGACCGCACCGTTGTGGACATATCCCCTCGTGGCCCGGACAGGCTTTTCCATGATCTTGTTGCGTACCAGGATTGTCCTGCCGTAGGGGGCGTCGCTGATCGGCTTCCATTCGCGCGATACTTCGCTCATCATCTTTCCTCTTCACTGCCTATACTGGGATTTGGCTCGAGATGTAGCTGCCGAGGCAACACCCGTAGTTGGTTACCTGTTTGACCACGTCTGCCTCTCGTTGCAGCGCCTGCACTCGTCAACGCCTCCCCATGCGCAGGAGTATTCCGGATCCTCGCGCCATGAGTGAAATCCTAAAAAGCAAAGCAATCTACGAAGCACTGTCGAACTCCATGTTCATGATTCTAATTGGTCCGGTTGATAGGATTCGCCAGGAAACGGCTCATCTCCTCGCTTCCCTCGCTGAGCCACCTACAAGTCGAGAATTAAGAGCAGCAGCGTGGTCAAAAAGAAGGGCCAGAAATTGGTATGGCTTATCAGCCGAAGCTCATATATCGGTATGGGCAAGAGGAGTTGCCGCAGCAGCAAGGAACACCTTTTCCCGTTCATCTACCCACTCTACTCACTTGTCATAATCTACTTAGCCGCAAGGGAAGGCATTCATCGCCCATGGCTGGATTCGCGGATACCGGCGTCGATCCCGCGCAACAGGCGCTTCGCCTCGATAGCGTTCAAATCGCCGCCCACGCGGAACGACATGGCGCGGTCGACGCGTCGGCGCAGCTCATCGGCCGTGGGCGTGCCGTTTGTGAAGCCGATCTGGATGTTGAGGTGTTCGCTTTCGATCGCCTCGACTTCAACGCAGAAGTCGATTGCCGGGTCGGGGTGATGGCCGAAGCGGCCAAGTTTTTCGCCTGTCGCGCTCATTTTGGCTCCTCCGGTGGCGCTGGCGGCAATTCGCGGTAATGACTGGGATTGGGTTCGCTGTCCGTGTCATCGAACCAGAGCCAGCCACCTTCGGTCTGTTCGAATTCGAGCCACGCGTTGTAGTAGCGGCCACCCTCGTAGGCGAGAACCTGCCGCCCCTTGGTCGTCGCCTCGAGAAGGTCGTTCGTCATCTCGTCAGGAACGACCTTCCACGCATCCGTCTCCCCCGCAAGTTCCTCGCGCGCCGCCGTCTCGGAAATCGTGGACTTTCCAAGCCCTTCGAGTTCATCGGCAATCTGATTGAGATGAGCCCAGTTGAAGGACTGCTCGCCGCCGATCGGTCGATCCTCCACCGAAAGATAGCGCAGGGCTTCGACAGCATCCCGGATAGAGCGGTTCGGACGCGCATCCGCCATGACATTCCGCTCGGTCGACCCGACAGGAGCCGCAAGCAATGCGCGAATGTCGGCAGCAACCAAGGATGCCTCGAATGACTGCACGCCGATTTCCAGGCCTGCGGCAACGCTCTCGAGCCTATTCCGGATGAGGTCATCGATGGATACGCCCTCGGCATTCTCCAAGGAGAACGACGGCGCGACCGCCAGCATGTCGCGATAGTCATGGGCGGCCTGCCAGTCCCCGCCCTCAGCGGGATCGCGTTCCACAATTCTGACCATCTCGGGGGTCGGTTCCTTCGGGACCAACTGCCATCCTTCCGGTACGTTCGCCTTTCCCGAGACCGGGACGAAGGACAGAGCGGAAAGGATTCGATGTTCGTAGTGGGCCTGCGCAGCGGACTTCGCAGCGTCTAGCGTGTCGTACGGACGATCCCCCTCACCCCAGCGCGTGAAGACGCCGGGAGCATCTTCAACGATGACAAAATCCCAATCGAAGAAGCGCGCGTAGTGATAGGCACCATCCTTCACGTATTCCCATTTCAACGACTTGATCGTCCCCTCCCTGGGTGTGGGAAGGACTGACAGGGCGGCGCGGATACGGGCCGACATGATGTCGTGCACTTCCTGGGCGGAGCGCGCTTCAATCCCGTCGACTGGTCGGCACAGGTCTGTGAGTGCATGCGTCGTGACGTGGCTGTTCATGGCTTGCTCCCAAGCAGTGCGTTCAGTTCGATGTTGCGAAGCTCGGAAATTTGCTCCGGGGTCAGGTGGTAGCGGGCGACACCTGACGGGATCGGGGTCATGCGGGCATGTTCGTTCATCGGGAGCCAGTGGGTGGCGACAATTCCGAGCTCATCGAGCTTGTTGACGGCCCCCGGAAGCGTATCGCCGAGTTCGATGACCTCGCCCTCATGCGCGTACGCGAAGGTTCCGTTGGTCTGGCGCTGGATGATGCAGATCGGGTTTTCGGGATCGTATTGCATTGTCGTCTCCTAGCTTTGGGGTCAGGCGCGTGCGAACGCTGGCCGATCGGAACCGATGTTCTTTACCGGGATAGCGCACAGGTGGTCGAGTGCCTTGTCGAATTCCTCCTGCGAGCAGGGGAACCGCGTTTCGGCGCCCGCCGAGTTCGCCCAGCGGTCGAACTCCCCGTCGCAGATCATGAAATAGTCGGCATTCGCGGAAAGCCGGATCTGTCGCGTGCGGCCGTCGACTTCGAGCATTCCATAGAGGTAGCCTTCGTCGCATTCCGTCACGGTGATCTCGCGGCTGCCGCCGGCGGCCCAGTCGAGCAGATCGAACTTCGAAGCCTTGCCGAACGTCTTCTTCTTGCCCATGAGGCACTCCCTTCTCAGATTTCAATGACGAGCCGCGGATTGAAGCCGCTGACCTCGTCTCCATAGCCGCGCGGATTGCAGACAACGCGCGTTTCCCCGACCATGTAGTCGAAGACATCGTGCATATGCCCGTGGATCCACAGCGCCGGCTGGCGATGTTCGATCAGGGCGCTGAGATCCGAGCAGAACGCGGCCGAGAGCAGATCACCGCGAAAGCGTTCATGGATCGAAAACGGATGCGGCGCATGGTGCGTGACGACAACGGTCTTGCCTTCGAACGGCATGGCAAGGGCCGCTTCGAGGAACGAAACGGACTGCGAATGGCGCATCATGGTGTGATGCGGCTGGAACTTCTCGAACGGAGCCTTGCGGTACTTGATCAGCTTGTAGTCGTTCATCGCACCGCGCGCATGCAGGACGGCCAGGGGCTGCTGCCCCATGACCGCAAAATCAGTCCAGAGCGTGCATCCGATGAAGCGGACGCCATCGATGACCTTGATGTCGTTCTCCAGGAAGTGGACGCGGTCGTGCAGCCTGTTCTCGGCGAGACCTTCGGCATGCCACTCGAGGTAGCTGCCCTTGTAATACTCGTGGTTGCCCGCGACGTAGACCGACGGCATGTGCGGGCCGACGTTCTCCGAAAGCCACTGGATCCCACCCTTGATCGAGCGCGTGAGATCGCCCGCGCAGACGAAGACATCCGCTTCCGGAACCGTGAAGGCCGGATCGACGCCGTAGATTTCCTGGTGCTGGTCGGACTGGATAAAGAGCTTCATGGGATTGGTCTACATTGGCAGCACATCGGTGTCAACAAATGTGACGACCGAATCCTTTATTTAACAATGGCAGTTGACGGCGAAGTTTCGAGATCGTCTCCTCTGGTGAAGGATTCATATCGACCGGAGGCTAAGGAATGACGGGACTGCTCCATGAAATGCACCGGGAAACGACCTTCCGCGCTGCTTCGAAAACTGTCTGGGGCGCAGTCGCGGCCGCCTCGCTCTATGCAGACACCGGATGCCCTGCTCGGGCTCAATTCAGCGTTCTGGGGCATACTGCTCTTCACTTCCATCATGTCCTTCCCGACGGGTCTTGCCGCGGACAGGTTGTGTGCCACAGCATGGGGGACGGTTCTTCTTGCGCTGACCATCACCTACGTGATCTTCCTGCGCGATCACCAGACGGCTGGCGGCCCGCCGATCATGGAGATCGAAGGCCTCCAGATCACCTTCACCATCGTGATCGGAATCGCCGCCATCATCAGCGGTCTGTATTTCCTGGACGTATGGGAGAAGGGAAACGAGTAAGATCCGGAGAGAGCATAAGGGGCCGTCTATGTTCGGCGTCTTCCCTACCCGAAATGCGGGATTATGCCGGGGTCACCGCTTCGTGCGGACCCCCTCCGATTTCGTGACCTCCTTCACTCGACCTAAATGATCAAGTGCCCGGATCCAGAGCCAGAGACGAATATCGCGCTGCCGACCAGCGTGGCGTTACGTAACGCCGACTCCGACGTACCAAAAGTATGCCGTCCCCTCGATGGAATTCTCGCAGAGATCGCTGATATAGAGAGACGGCGTTAGGGGCGTGATCTCGCGTCTGGGTCTGGTGGACGCACCCAGCAGACCCAGACTATTACATTCGCCCAAAATGGCTTGCAGAGACAGTGCCTTCGCAGAGGTGCTTCGTTGCCAACATGGCTGCGATTTCACGCAGACCAGATAGGCTTGTCTCCGTCGGCATCGCTATCTGGTGCTGCTGAAGCCTCCTCGGCCGCCTCTTCGTTCTTGGCGGTCATCCAGGTCCGGACACGCTCAATCGCCTGCGGCTGAAGCTCGCCGAGGAACTGCTCCCACGACGGCAGCGCATCCAGCTTGTACTGCCCCACCATTCGGGGGAAGTGGGGAGTTTCTCCTGAGCCCTGGTATGCCTTCTTGATAAGCTCGGTAAAGCGGGTTCGTTCGCCTTCAATTTCGCAGCGGCCCTCGTAGACTTCGAGCGTGTCATTGTCGAGGTCGATCGCATACGCCCATTCGCAACCGAACTCGCCTGCAAACTCGATGCTGTTGAACGTGGGGATGCGCGGGTTGCCTTCGAAGAGCCACCGCTCGAAGGTGATTGTCTCCTTGGGCTTCTCGTAGTTGACCCTGCCGCGGGCAATTAGATCCAGGATATCCGCTCCAGTGTCGCGATGCAGAGACGGGAGGGCTTTTTTTAGTGCGTCGGACTGATCAATGTTGATCCACCGCTGCCCGGCGGAGATGCCGACGGTCTTGTACAGAGCGTCAGCTTCCTTCTGATCAACGAAGTGGAGCTGGCCTACGTTGCGTCTGAGCCCTTCGATGTTGCCCTCTCCTGCCGACAGGAACTCGAGGATCTTGAGACCCTGGCCCGACGGATAGCCGTCCCACTGGCCGTATTGCGCCAGCTTGAACTCGCCGTCGGCGACGATGGTGATGAGGTGTCTCGTGCCCATTCAAGAATTCCTTCCCAGAAGCGTGCTATCCAATTTGGCCATTGTCGCCGGACCAGACGAAAGGGAGAAGCGTCGCGGCGCGATCTATGCGGCTTCGCTCTCCGAACGAACAAGGTGGAGCTTGCGTTTGCCGGGGAGAGGCGGAAGCGGCTCTGACGGCGGTCGACGGCGGGCATGCTTATCCACGATTTCAACGAAGGCAATGGCGTGGTGTGCAGTAAAGACCGCCGTGAGCACCATAAGCAATCCACCACCGATCCTGATGGACCAGGCAGCCATTTCCCCGATCTCGCCGCGTCCAATGAACTCCGGCAGGCGCGCGACCAGGATTCCATATCCCACACCAAAGAGCATGAGGAAGAGAAGCGTGCTTGCGGTGAAGATGATTGCGCTCAGCCGGCCGGAGCTGCTGTTCCTGTTTTCCATGACTTGCATCCTTTCGTCTCGTTGTATTGCTGCTATTCGGGCCGAATTCCGACCCATGCATCGTCGGTCCGATAGTTGATCCCGGCCGCGTACTGGTCCCGTGTCCACCCATCGAGCTCGAACTCGTACCCGTGGATGTCGGCGGCCTCCGTCGTTGTCACGACATCGTATCCCTGCATCGACATCTCGCGGATGAATCTCTCGACTTCCGAAACGGGCATTTTCAGCTTGATCACCGTTTTCGCGCTCATGCGGCACCTCCTTCGATATCGTCTGCCGTCCGTTACTCAGGACGGATGCCGATCCATGCTTCGCCGGAATCGCGGAAGATGGTGACCGCGTAGCCGATGTGGACCTGACCGTTGAGGATGAAGTGATAATCTTCACGATCATCGCTGCTGCACTTCTCGACGGCGGCCTCGTATCCTTGTGCCGACATCTGCCGCACGAACTTCTCGGCTTCCGCGGGTTCGACCTTCGTCTGGATCATCAGCTTCATGCTTGCGTCTCCGTTGCCGTTGCCGGAGCGTTCTCAAAGGTGCCTGGGATGTTGTCGATGACGGACCTCTTGGTGCCGAACGATCCGTAAACCGCCTCCATCTCGTCGTCCCAGAAGTCCATCATCGCCTTGTGCGCCCTCGCCTTCTCGCAAAGCTTCCAGCGACGGGTGCCCTCCTCGAAGGGATTGTGCTTGTATCGGTATGCCGCCTCGCGGGCAGCCTCCCTGTCAGCCCTATAGGCAGCGGAGCTCTTTTTGCCTGGCATGATTTATCCTCGGCGCTAGGTGCGGATGGGTTAAGGCCCTACGAGTCCCCGAGGGCAGCGAGACCAGCCTCGGTGATGCTCCACCGCATCGGGTTCTTGACGACCTCTACGAATCCCTTCTTGCGAAGGCGCTGCCGCAGCCGATCTTCGAAGCGATCTGCCGGTTTTAGCTTCCTTCCCGCCTTAACGCGCTTGAGGAAGTCGATTTCAGCGCTAATCAGCATTGATGTCATCCTTGTCGAAGTTGGTGCGATACCGATGTCGCTGGGCAACATATCAATGAGATCATAGACGTCAACAATTAAAGCGCACTTTACGAGTGCGAATCCTTCGGCAACCATTGTCGGCGGAAGGATTGAACTATGATATCTTCGAGATCAGTCATCTCCCTCTTCTCCGGAGGAATGGGAATGGACATCGGCCTGATGCAGGCCGGGCTGGATATCCGCGTCAGCCAGGACTTCGACAGGCACTGTATCGCGACCATGAGAACGAACTGCCGCCATTCAGTCGTAGAGGGCGACATCAAGGCCCTCTTCGCGCACGATCCCGATGGCAAGTTCCTGATGGAACACGCCGGGCTGGTTCCTGGGGACGTTTTCGCCGTGGTCGGCGGCCCGCCGTGCCAGAGCTTTTCGAACGCGGGAAAGCGCCTTGGCCTGCAGGATGTCCGCGGCACGCTGTTCGAGGAGTTCGTCAAGGCAATCAAGGCCGCCATGCCGAGGTTCTTTGTGATGGAGAACGTCGCCGCCATGGGTTCGCGGTCGATGCCGGGCGTGCTCGACATGATCCTCGGGATGTTTACGGAGATCGGGTACAATACAGTTCACGGAGTCCTTGACGCTTCCGACTTCGGTGCGCCGCAGAAGCGCAAGCGCCTCATTGTCATCGGGTCGCGCGACGGCGAGGCCATATCCCTTCCTGAGCCGACACATTCGCAGGATGGGCATGTCTCCGGCCGCCTGCCGAAAATGACGGTGCGCCAGGCGATCGGAGACATGCTGGGGCGGGAGGGGCCGCGGTTGAAGTTTGCCGAGCGGACCATGCGCTTCATCTCCCACGTACCGTCCGGCGGAAACTGGCGCGACCTGCCCGCGGCGATGCAGCGCGAGGCGCTGGGAAACGCCTTTCATTCCGGCGGCGGCAAGACGGGCTTCATGCGGCGACTTCCCTGGGACGGCCAGTCGCCGACACTCGTCACAACCCCGGTCGGACGGATGAGCCTGCTCGCCCATCCCTCCGAAGACCGACCGCTTTCGATCAGTGAATATGCACGCATCCAAGGTTTCCCCGACGACTGGGCATTCCAGGGGCCAATGGGCGCGCGCTATCGGCAGGTAGGCAACGCTGTCGCGGTTCCGATGGCAAGAGCCATCGGCAGGCACCTGCTTCGAATTTCGGTTCAAGACCAGCGATTGGAGGAAGCAGCTTGATGACTGACAAACGCCGAATGGGCCACTACGCGCTTATCCAGTTCCGTGACGACGCCCGTCTCGAGGTGGCCAACGTAGGCATGGTGGTGATTTCCGAGGAGCTTTCCCTCGTCGAGGTCAGGCTTGGGCGCTCTGCTGTCGCAGAGGCAATGGTGGCACGGTTCGGATCCGCGTTTGAATTGATGCTGGAAGGCTTCGCTCATCGCCTCACTGAGACCTTGAAGCGCGACCTTCGAGCCGATGCGCTCAGGATCTTCATGGCTTCCGGCGCGAACCCGCTGCAGATCAGCGCAGTCCGGGAGTGCTACATGACATACGGCGAGGACGAGCTTTCCGCGCTCTTCCGGGACCTCGTGCTCTAGCCCGCGACAGCTATTGTTGACAACGTAGATGCGCGTGCTCCATATTCGAGTCCTTGAACCAGGGGAATGCAATGCATAGCGCCGCCGAGCCGACCAGACTCTCCATCCGCGACATCCTCGATGCAAACGTCTGGGTGTCGAGCGAAGACGGCCAGAAGGTGTTCGACGCGATCTCCGCGCGCCTCATCGCCGGAGAACGGGTTTCGGTGTCGTTCTCCGGGCGGGAACAGGTCATCACCGCCTTTCTCAACGTCGCGATCGGCCAATTGTATGCCGGATCCATCCCGTGGAATGAACTGGAAGCGCGCCTCGCTTTCGAGGACCTGGGCGACGGCGACCGTGAGAAAGTCAACATGGTCGCGCACAACGCCAAGCGGTTCTTCCAGCAGCGAAATCAGTCCCAGGGACTGTAACGCGCCGTCAGCAATCCGTCCATTCCCGTCGCGGGCCAACATCCACGTGGACGATGCCATTGCAGTATCGGCCGATGCCCCCGATTCCCGGGGCAGCACGCGCTGCGGATATGACGACAGCGTCGCGCACTCCGGGCACGCGGATGTCCGCTGCGAGGCAATGGCGATGCATCGACCCTCTCCTGCCATGCTTCCGGTGTCCTGACGTAAGAACGGGCCGGACACCCGTGCGCTCCCGGATGTGTCCGAGAACCTTCAGCAGGCGTGGAGGAAGGCAGTCATCGGCGACGGCACTGGTCTGGGAGCTGTAGAAGTAGGAGCGGCTCTTGCCCTTGTTTGGAAACTCGATCGGCGAGGTCCTCGAGTTGCTGACCGGGGATGACGCGTTCACGCATCCGCTGAGTGTGACGGCAGCAAGAGCTGCACACACGATCTTTCGCATGGATGTTTCCTTTTTAGCGGATCCCTACATGTGCAGGAATTCGTTGTGCGGTGCATCAATCCTTGCCGAAACATGTGGCGCGAATGTGTTCTCATGGATTCGATCCCTTGGGCTCAGTTTGGCGGGTGTTTGACCGCGCCTTGTTCGGGCATGATACTTGTCGACATCGAAACAAGGAGAGCCAGACAATGAACGATGCCGCCGAAACCGCGATCCGCTGGTACCTCACCTCCAGGCGTGTTGATCAACACGAAATCGATGGATTCGTGACCGCCCTGCGGGAGGGTTATGCCAGAGGCGAGATGGATTCCCTGGACTATCGCGATGCGGCGCTGGAGCAGGCGCTGCGGCTCGCTGAGGGAACCCCCCATCAGAAGGCCATCGAGGACGCGGTGTCCCTGCACATCGAGATCGAGGAACTCGCTAGTGCGAGGATAAAACTCACGAAGATCGAACAGATCGGAAAGCTGAGCCAGCAGCCTCTGACCAGCCCCATGGCCGAACGGATCGTTTCATTCAAGCTGCGGGACCTGATCGGCAAGCTCTGATCCCCGGCGTTGTCGCTTTCGCAAGCAGCCGCCAGAATAGATAGGGGAGAACAAACAGCGAGATAACGGATGAGCATCGTCATTAACAACCTGCTCAGGCAGAAGGCAAACCGGATCCGGGAGGCCAAGGCAAACGGTACCTATGTCGAACAGCCGGAACCTTTCAAGCTGACGGCGGAGACCACGATGGGACGTTTCCTCCAGGCGGCCCAAGATGCCGCATTTCTCACAGTCATCGCTACCGCCACTGTTGCTGTCGCTGTCGGGACCGCCGTGGCGGCAGCCGGGATGGGCTCCTACATACAAGGAGCCGTCCACCCCACCGACTATCACTCCCAGCCTCTGAGCAAGCTTGGAGCGCAGCACGTCAAGCAAGTCGGCGGGTTCGTGGACGGCCTTCGTGTCGCCGTTGAAACAAATCTCCAGACCTTGTCCACCAAGGTGTTTGTCGATGACGTTGCCGCGAATGCCCCGGGGCAGGAACAGGTCGGAGCGATGAAGACTTCCATGGATGCACAGCTCCAGCAGCTTCACCGCAAGGCCTCGGATATGAAGAAGGCGCAGGAACCTACGCTGGAACTTATCTCCTCGCGGGAGAGATACCTCTGAGCATCAATGCCTGATGCTCGGGCCGTTGTAAGGGATGTACCCCTCGGGCCAGACCGCGTCATCGATCATTGCGTCGGTGTAGATCATGCCGTCGACATTGGCCTGACTGAAGTCGCAGCCGGAAAGGTTGCACCCCGCGAGATTGTAGCCAGCCAGATCGTGCGGGCCCCAGATCGCTCCGGACCAGTCGGTATCCGCGAGATCCTTCGCAGGATCGAGTCCAGCGATCTCGATGAGCGACACCATGTCGGCATCGTCAGGAGCATCATGAATCTCCGAGAGAGTCTCCGCGATCTCGCCAGAAAGCTCAATCGGAATCCTGAGCGTGACCGGTTGGCCGGTATGAGATGCCTCGATCAGGCGCTCGGCATCGGCGGCCGACACGTCCAGCGTAAACGTCACGGTTTCATCGTCGTCGGAACGCATGCAGATCTCCTGTTGCGATGGACACAATAGGGGATCGTGAGGTCGAGCGTCAACGCGCGCCGACCATCACCCCTTGGGCTCCGGCGGAGGAGCCGAGCGGAGATACTCGTTCACGGCCGCGGAGATCGAGAGCGCCGCAAGCCCCGTGAACATCGCAACACCTGTCACGTCGCCGTGGGCGAGTGCTGATGCGGTCCATCCGAGGCAGAACACGATTCCGAGAATTGACATCAGCCTCTCGAACCTGCGCTCCCGAAACCTGGACTCCGCCATCCGCAGTGATCGCGCGTACATGTCTCTCGTCCAGTACTTCTTGTGAAGCCAGATTGAGGAGGTCATCCAGAGCATGATGGTGGTGCTCATGATCAGCAGAAAACCAGTCAGCACGTCCGGGATCGTCCATCGACTGACGAGATAGCAGCCCGCGATCCCCCCAATGAAGCTGAAAACGCTCTGGAGCATGAAATGCGTCGCGATGGGAGCATAACCGAGACGGCTGTACGCAGCGGCGAGGAACCACTCGGCGAGAACCACCAGGACGGCGTCGAGCATCCGCAGGGCTTTGGGCATCGTTTCTCCGTCTTTGTAGCAATCGCCGTTTACCACCAGTTCGGAACGGGGGAAAGCTGATCGGAAGGCCTTTGACCATGCACGGCACTCCGGCATCATCGTTGCAATCAAGGACGAGGAGCACAGCATGGAACCGGACATGACCATCGGATCGCCGGAAGACGATATCGCCAGGACGCTCGGACAGCACGGATCCGACCGGGCTTTCTGGCAGTTTGCGGAAGACTTCGCCCTCACGGTCGGCTTCGACCTCGAGAACTCTGACGCGGCCAAAGCGGCAAAATTGCTTTCGGAGTGCGGCCGTCAGTTCGCCTACCTGCGCGAGGAGCACCCCGACTACTTCAGGAGGCTCTCAGCCGGAACGGGAGAGAACCTCGCGGTCCTGCTGCACGTCGCCGACATCGCGGTTGTGGCCGGCATCCCTGTGCATCATTTCGCGGGATCGAACATCTTCGTGGCGGCGTTCGATGTCCGCGCAGAACACCATGCAAAGCTGGCCGAAGAGGAGCTGAAGGCGCGGGAAGCCGCTGATGCCGCGCGGCGCGCCGACCAGGAGCGTGCCGCTGCCGCAAGGAAGGAACTCAATATCAAGGTTCCTGTGGATGGCTTCGCCGTACCGCTTCGCGAGCTTTCGACCGACGAGCTGGAAAGGCTCGCTCATGATTTCTATGACAGGTGCAAGGGCCGCCTGGTCAAGGTCTACACCCATGTTCTGGAAGGGAATGACGGTCCCAGCGCTGTTCGAACCTCCAAGATCTTCCGCAACTACGATGTCGCGATCGTTGACAGCGGAGGCGAAGACGAGGTTGGAGTGACGGCACCCCTGGGGAAGGTCGCGGAGTCGACGTGGCCGCTCGTCATGATGACAGGCCCTGATCGTGGCAAGAGGGCCTTCATCGCTGCCGCCGATTTCCATGCCGACGGGACCGTGGAGGGCAACAATCTCGCCCTCGTGACGCTTCCCGGCTTCATCCTTCCCGAGCGTCTTGCCGATGACGAACTGGTCGAGCTCGTGCGTCTCGACATGCACGACTACGCTGAGCGCGCGATCGATGTGTCGGCGGCATCGGTCTATTTCGCTGGGACCGACAACCAGGACTTCGTGAGCTTCGATCCTCCGCTTCCAGCCGTTGTGGATCCGTTCGATGACGAGCTGAGTGACTTCGGATCCAAGTACAGGATCGATGACTGGAGCCGACGCGACAACATCAGCGTGATCGACGTATACCTCGACTTCGAAAGCACCGACGAGCGCGCCGACCAGTATCGCTCGATGTGGACCCATGGCGTCAGCTACACGTCGCACGGTCTCGTCGGGATCGGTGAAACTCCCGCCCTGCCGTTCATTCCCGAGTTCGTGGCCAGCAGGAAGAGCCACGATGCAAACAATGCCGCGACACTGAGCCGCTGAGGAAGAAGACATGGATCGCAACGATGCTCTGGCCCGCGCATTTGATGCCATCACCTGGTCGGACGAGCCGTTCGACCCCGGCATGGGAGACCTCGACAGGCTGGCCCGTTCGGTTTCGTCATCCGTCGAAACGGTCGCGCTCCATTCGCTCGCCAGGATTCATGGATGGCTGTGGCCGCTGGTGAAGTCCACGTCCGAAGGAACCGTCCTCATCATCGACGAGCTGTCGGCGGAGACCATCAGGAGCGACGACGACGGCAAGTTCGTCTCGCTTTCCATCGGAGGCGGGCAATGGGTGCTTTCATGGGGTGGGATGGAAGGCGAAGAGCCGACCATCCGTCTCGGCCTGGCCGCCCCCGAGCGCGATAGCGGACAGCGGAAGATGGCTTACTGCACGATTGCGGCCTCGGGCGGCCGCAGGGGAAGGCTGATGGCCGAAGGCGGAGATGTCGAACGGATGTTCGACATGTTCTCGGCGCTTCGCCAGATCATGCCGTCCGAACATCTGAAGGTCATCGATGGATCGAGGAATGACGATTGCCTGCGGGACTTCGAGCTGGACAGGATCCTGGAGATCGACGGCGGCCTTGTCGGCTCCGCTGCAACAGAATTGTATCGCATGGCCGAGCAGCATGCTGCATCGGTCATCTTCAGGTGGGCGGCCGCCAAGTATGATAGCGTCTCGCGATTCCTGCTGGAGAAGGGCATCGTGCCTGGATCCTGTGCGCTGAAGTTCAACGACGGCGACCGGATAATCTGTGGCGTCGAGACAGGCAACGATGGGCAGCGGGCGATCTTCGACAGCCGCTTCCCGCATGAAAGATACGGCAATCGCTTCCTCACGTGGATCGACTTCAGCTACGACGGCGCGATAGCTGCTGTGCATTCCTTCGCCATTCCGGACACCGATCTGCTGGAGACCTCCGTCGAGCTACTGAGGTCGGGGAGGCTGCAGCCCTCCGTGACCCACGAATACGCCTCAAAGCGGACGATATTCTCGTTGGGCGGTGCCGGGATGCGGTATCTGGAAAGCATGGCCTTCTCCATAGGTCAGGCCGATCTTGCAGTTCGCGAGTTTGATCCGAAGAGAGACGACGGCTATTTCGAACTCATCCAGGCGGATGGAATAGACCCCATTCCAAGTACCGCACGATAGGCTGCTCTCTACTTGGACAGGGCCCCTAAGCGGCACGTCCGCAGTGAGTCTCAATGTCTTCCCAGGTGTCATCAATCCGTCGCTCCGCGATGTAGGCGATAGACGTTCCGGCGTTGAGTTCTTCCGGAAAGGGTCGGAAGACGAAGTTGTCGCCGACGGATGACCGGATGGCGATGAGGGTCGCATTCCGGCTCGCCATCGTGGCACAGAGCAATTTCGTCGGCACGGGGCGTGTGGTTTCGAGCGTGAACACGGCGGAATCCTGCGATGCGGCCGCCAGAGCCAGTAGGACCTTGCCGGCACCGGGATCCTGAGCTGCGCGGACGAGCATCTCCGAGGAGTTCGAAACGACCGCTTCGATCCTCGCCAGCCGTTCTGCCCGTCTGGCGGTGTCGTGGTCGTGGAAGTACGCCGCGATGTGGACGTTCTCGTTGACCTCGCGGATCGCGAGGCAGGCGTTGAAGGTCTCCGCATCGGTGTCTGCGTGGACGAGGATCTTGCGGGCCTTGTCGATGGCGGCGCGCCGCAGGCATTCGACGCTGTCGAGGCGTTCGGCGCGGACAAAACGGACATCGTCGGGCACCCTCACCTTCTCCTGCTTGGCGACCAGCACGATGTCATCGTCGCCATCGCGACCGGCGGCCAGTTCCGCGATCATCCGGCGCGTGCGCTCCTCATGGTACCCGACGATGACGGACGCACCCTTCAGCTCCTGGTAGTCGCCATGTCCTGACATGATGTTCTGAATCCTTCGAAATATGGCCGCTGAAAGCTTCGCCAGCAGCGTGGAGTAGATGAGGAACGAGCACGGAAACAGCCACAGGACAGCGATGAGTTTTCCCGCGTCCGTCTTCGGGGAATAGTCGCCGAATCCGATCGTCGATGCCACCGTTGCGGTGAAGTAGAGAAAAGTGATGAAGGAATCGACGAGCGTCGTCTCGTTCGCAAGAACGAGCAGGACCCACGTGATACCGAGATAGGATCCGAGCGACGACGCGAGAACCCACGGCCGCACGTGGACGACGGCGGTCATGAAGCGTCTGAAGGCAAGCATCAGGGCCTGGGAGAAGTCCTCCTTCATGCCACACCCAGTAGCTGGAGGACGCGCCATGCGAGGATCATCGAAAGCGCCGCGAGATGCCATCTGACACCGTGAAGAAGCTCCCTGCAGGCAGCCTTCGCCCTCGGCGATAGGAAGATGTCGCGCAGGCGGATCTCCGGAGCCTGAAGGATTGCAGGGGATTGAAGCCGCCGCGGCGTTTCACGGATATGGTCGGCAGCGTAGCACCGCCAGATCGCAGCTTCCCGCAGCATGCGGGGCTTGGGATGGTCGAGCGCAAGGCATTCGGCAAGATGGGTCGGCCTCTTCATGCGTCCGGCTCCACTCGCACCCATCCGCCGATCCGGCGGTTGTAGACGAGCCTTTCGCGCCATGCGCGGCGGATGCCTTCGACAGCGTGGTCGACCTGCGGCTCCGCGATCGCCTGGCGAGCGTCCTTCTCAGCGAGGAAGTGGCTGAACACGCCGGCGCATTCGGCCATGCACCGCTTCCGTCCGAGGAAATGGACGGAAGCCCAGTAAGTTCGGTCGACGAATGGAAGCCACGGCATCTCCCCATAACGGAAGGCGACCAGTCCCTTGTGCTGGTGAAGATGGTTGATCGCCCCAAGGACAACGGTGCGCTCGAAGCCGTGGAATGCCGCGACGCTTTCGATCCACTGAACCAGCCGTTCGTCGTCCTGATGCTCTTGGACGAGCACGCGAAGATCGGCCATGTCCTGTGGAAGATCGGCCGGTCGCAGCGTCATTTCCATGAGGAAGCCGTCGATGCGCTTCAGAACAGCGGTGTCGACGAAGGACGCGGCCGCGCGCAGCAGGAGCACCCGCGTGACGAGCGCCGCTTGATGGAAGGAGCGCCATGCGGGGCCGAGCTGCCTGACGAACGCGTCCTGCAGGCGCTCGACGTCGTTCTCGTCCGTGGCTCCGTTCGACTGCATCCATGTCAGGTGAGGAAGAAGCGGATCCGGAGAGGTGCCCCGCCCGAAGAGCCGGAAGGATGCCGCGGCGAACACGCCCGAACCGGGACGCACGGGCGATGGAGGCAGCGGAACGACGCTCGGCGGCGGGAGAGGCTTCGATCGGATGCTTGAAGCGGCAAACATGGTCGTTTCCTTATTTTGTTCCGGTCGAGGAGCGGGAGCGCGCGGTGTTGGTGGCTAGCTGCTTTTCTGATTTCGGATCGAATTTCACAGAAGCGGGTTCATCCATGGCCTGCATCGCCGCACGCTCCCGCTCCTCGGATCTCTCGACGCTCGACTGCATGTCCTCGAAGGGGAACGGCAATTCGCTCTTCAAGAGCATGTATCCATGATAGGCCATGAAGCGCAGGAAGTGGTCGATCACGTAGGACTGTCCCTGAACCCAGGTGACATCAGCCGCCACGCCGTCGCCGTCGTTCAAGCGGGTGATCTCATGCATCGCCTGGAAGACATTCTCCTGACGGCTGTAATCCTTGAAGATCTCGGGAAGATGAGCGCCCTCGGCGAGAAACTGAGCAAGCTCCAGACGCTGGAGGACGGGGGCGGCCCTTTCCTTCGTCATGGGTGTAAACGTCAAGGTTTCGATTGACATTCTGAATCCTTGAAGTTCCGTGCCGCCACGAGTATCGGAGCCGACGGAGAAGTCAAGTCCTCCACTCGAATTCTTCCAGGATCTTCTCGCGAAGAATTCATCCCGCTGATTGACGGCGATGCCACCGTTGCGGTGAAGTAGAGAAAAGTGATGAAGGAATCGACGAGCGTCGTCTCGTTCGCAAGAACGAGCTGGACCCACGTGATACCGAGATGGCACCCAAACGACGAGGCCAGAAGCCAGAGGCGGACATGGACGACAGCGGACATGAAGCGCCGGAACAAGAGCATCAGCATCTGCGAAATATCTTCCATGTGATTGAACCCTGGTTTTCCGATTGCGGGGATGTCAGGAAACTTTCTCCCCGGCCAGAACCTTCCGTACAGTTTCCTCGCCAAGGTCTTCGATGATCAACGAAAGAACCTTCAAACGGTCTTTACGGAGCTGCTCCTCGCGGGCGCGTGCATCCTTCATGCCGCGTTCCGCGTCATAGGTCTCCCGCTGGATCCTCTCGTTCATTTCGATGTCGGTCTCGTCCCGGTGAGCGTGCATATGGATGCTGGCACTGACGTATTCTCCGCACTCACACCTGTCAAAGAAGCGGAGGCCGACGGCGCCCGCAGGGACGGGATGCTTGGAGGAGAACTCCTCGGCGAATTTCTGGAAGTCGTCCGCATGGTATATGCCTTCTCCGGAACGGACCTCCCTGATCAATACCTTCTGACGCTCGCGGTTGACCTTGAATTCTGTCATCTGTCTTTTCTCCAATCCGTTCCGGGCGCGCTCAAGCATACCCCGCAGGAAACCAGGTGCCCCTCCGGGGATCGAACACCATCCGCTCGCGCCACGCCGTGCGAATGCCGTCGACGGCGCCTTCCACCTGCGGGGCCTTTATGGCAGCACGGGCGGCTTTCTCGGCCTGAAAATGACTGAAGATGCCCACACACTCGGCGGAGAACACTCGCCATCCGTGGAAGTGGACGGCGATCCACGCAGCGCGATCAACAAACGGAAGCCATGGCATGTCGTTCCTTCTGAAGGCGACAACACCCTTGTGCCGCAGAAGATGGTCGACGGCACCGAGAACCACAGTTCGCTCGAAGCCATGGCGTGCTCCGACGTGATCGATCCACTCAATGAATCTCGTGTCACCTTCATACCTTTCAACGACGGCGCGGACGTCCGCCATGTCGCGCGGCAGAGACGGCGGACGTCTCATCATCAGAAGGAGAGAGGCGTCCATGTCCCGCAAGGCGGCAAGATCGTGGAATGCGGCTGCGGCGCGCAGAAGAAGCACCTTTGTAACGATCGAAGCTTCGCTGAAAGATCGCCAGGCGGGTCCGAGCTGTTCGACCAAAGCGGCTTGCACACGCCCGGCATCATGGGTGTCGACCACTCCGTTCCATTTCAGCCACGTCAGGTGTGCCACCGGGGGTTCCGGAAACGAACCGTGCCTGAAAAGCCGGTAGGCAACACTGCCTACCCATCCAGCAAGCGGACGGACTGGGATCTCTGGCAGCGGAACTGGCGGCGGCGGTGTTCGGTAGGAATCGGAAGCAATGACTGCTGCAGGCACGGTTGAATCCTTTAAAAGGTCGCGACGACACGAATAGCGCCTTGGCAAATCCTGTCAACCTAAGAATTGAATCTTTGTCAGCAATTCAGTCGTCGTAGCGACATCAAACCGCACGCATGTCCCCGGGCTTCCCCGCGGAGCGCCTGGATTCTAGAAGTTTTTTCAGGCTCTCCATCTCCTCGCGTTCGAAACGCGCACGCTTGTCCTCCAGCGAGTGGAACTGCTGCTTCGCCCGGCTCCGCTGAAGTGTGTATCCATGCCGCGCCATGAAATGCAGGAAGAGGTCGATCACATAGATCTGCCCCTCCGTCCAGGAAATGTCCCTCGCCCAGCCCTCCCTGTCGTTCCATCCCGAGAGGTGGTGCATCAGCTTGAAGATGTCCTTCTGGTCATGGAAATCCTTCAGGATCTCGGGCAGATAGTTCCCATTCGAGAGGAACTGCTTCAGCGCCAACTCCGCCTGACTCCGGCCCAATTCCTCGTCGGATGACACAGTCATGCGCCCTCCCCGGTGTCGCCCTTGGGCCTGTAGAAGCCCTCGCCGACCACTTCCTCGTGAAGCTGACGCATCGTGGTGAGCGCTGCCTGGAGCCTTTGCGCGTGCGTGATGCCGGATGCCGAAAAGACCTCCTGATCGTAGTAGCCGGGAATTCCGAGACCGTGGTCATATCGCACCGCCATCGAAAGCAGAAGCGCGTCGGTCGGCTTGACTGGAACGATGACGTGGCCTTTGGGAACCTTGGCGACACCCAGGATTCCCAGCATTTCCTTTCGCGGTCTAAGCCTGAATGACTCGCTCATCGGTCGGTCTCCGTAGTCGTGACGTTCACGTTGCCAAACTTTCCCCGGCGAGCCTGTGCCGTGCCCTGGCAGTTGCTGTAGTACACGTAGCTGCCTGCATCCCGGAACCGGTACATCGCGCACCCCTCGTGCTCGAAAAGCTTCTCCACAGCGATTCCCGGGTTGCTGGTCCTCGTCGTCTCGACGGGATCCCGAGCGCATCCGGAAAGAGCCAGTGCGAAGGCGGCGAATGTGAGGAGCTTCTTCATTTCGTCTTCTCCAAAATGGCCTTGGCGGCCGCCAGTTCCAGCTCGTATCGCTCGCGGTCGATCACCACGATCCGCGAGTAGTCGATCATGTAGCTGCGAAGGTTATGCTGCTTGGCGCACCACGCGTTCCAGAAGGTGTAGAGACCATCCCAGTCCTTGATCCAGTCGACCGAATCCTCGTGATGATTGTCGTCGAGGTAGCTGTGGATGGCCTCCTCGATGTCGAAGTCGAAGCCCTCCTCGGTGCAGCAGTATGCCCATGAAGGAAGCTGCGAAGGGATGTCGTCGGCGCTCACGCCTTTCCAAGCGAGACGATCCCGGTGCTTTTCGAGCAGTTCGGCGACATCGGCCGCATAATCGTCCTCGTCCCCCGACGAGGTGACCCAGCCGTCATAGTCCTCGACAACCTTTGCCCCGGCGAAGTTGCCGGCAGCCGCGCGCGCCTTGCTTTCCTCGCGGTACGCCTCCGTCCTCATGCGGTCGGCCGCCTCGGCCCACTCCCGGGCGAGGTAGAGACCGGAGCCGTCCGATGTCGTCCAGACGTTCGGCTCGCGCTCATGAGCGGGCTCGAGGATGAGCGGAACAACGCCACCGTCATGACTATCCGGGAGACGGATATGCATGCCACCGAGGTTGATCCTGACGGTGTGTTCATCGAGCGTCGACAGGAATCCCTTCGTGTCGGCGGTGATCGTCTTTTGAATGAGATCGAGCGCCGCTGCGGCTCCGTCTCCAGTCGAGAGCAGGCGCCCGGCTTCGCCAAGCGCCGCACTCATGCGCTCCAGCCGGATCGTCAGGGACTCAATGCGCGCGTCGGCGCTATCGGCGAGTTCGTTCATAGTGCGAGTCCTTTGGGGCTTTCAATTTCAGGTCGCGCAACGGGCGCAACTGGGCGTTTTCAAACTGTCATCCGACCGGAATGCATTGTCAACCTTTTGGAAGGCCGATCGTCGCCTATATGAAATCCTTTACGGTTTCTCGAGGCGGCCTGACTGCCATTCTGGGAAGTACAGGCAGGGGCACCACGGTGTCGCTTTGCCGTCCCGATCACGGAACAAGCCTTCCCCCGTGTCCCAGAAACGCAGCTCCTCCTTGGTCGCGTACGCGTTCCACGCCTGCCGTGCCTCTGGTGTGGCTTCGTAGTAGCCCCTTGCATCGCCAGCGTGCCAGATCGCAACGGGAGATGGAGTGGTCGCAACGGTTCCGGGCGTGCTTCCTTGCAACGCGGCGAGGGCGACTGCGATCTTCGCCTCGATCAGGCTCTCGATCGCCTTCGACATGGGATCGGCGACCGAGCGGCTGATACGGCCGATCTGGTCCGCTAGGTGCCTCTCTGCCCAGTCTGCTGTGATTTTTAGTGCAATCAAGTCGGGCATTTCTATCTTCCGTGGTTGTGGGCTGCGGGTGACGAGTCATTCCACTTCGCCGCCTGTTCAGGCTTCATTCCGGTGATCGTTTCTGCGATCAGGCGATCCATGTATTTTGGGTTCAGGTAGTTGCAGTCCTTCAGCGCCCAGGAGAATGCATTCTCGATGAGACGGTGCAGAAAGCCGTCATGCTTCGCCTCGATCGTCACCTTCGCCACTGGGTGCCCATCCTCTTCCCACCGCTCCTTCTGGAAAGGACTTGAGGTATAGAGTTCGTGGCCGTCGATGTTGGACATCCACCAGATCTCGGGTTCGATGAGCCGGACCGTCACCCGCCCAGGGGTCGCTGGTGTGTTCAGCGCGGACATCAGCAATGCCTGATTGGCGACGAGTAGGTGGGCCCAGTCACGTTCCTGCGTGTCGAAGCCAGCCTTCACTGCTTCGGCGACAAGGGCGTGTGTTTTCTCGATCGCGAGCCGGAGCTGCTGTTCCGACGAAAGTGTGTCTTCGCTCGTCATTGTGACCCCTCAGATATGGCAGTCGACGATGGCCACGTAGTGATCTGCAGGGATCGTGGCGACGATCGCCCGCATCTGCGCGGGCCAGTCGTCGTCATCGCCGAGCGAGATGCCGAACCAGCCCACTCCCCCGCTCGAGACCCAGTTCCCGTCCTTGACGATGGCATACGCGGAAACGGCGGGGGCGGCTTCGATCCACTCGGCGATGGACTGGCCCTCGGATGTCTCGATGGACTGCCACGGGTCACTCCTGCGACATGCGGCCGCCAGATCGCCATCGGGTTGCGTTTTGAGCCATTCGGTGTAGTCAGCCCCGCGGGGACGTGGCTCGTCCATCTCCTTCCAGACGGCATGAGCCGCCTTCTTTGCCCTGTATCCGGTCTCGAATTCCTCCGATGTCAGGCCAGCCTCGATCCGCATGCGCTCGACCATGTCGCCCCTGTCCGCGACCCGTGACACCTTCAGTGCGGCGAGATCGACATCGCCCCACCGCGCGCGGTTACCGACATCGATCCACTTGGACGGATACCTGGGTATTTTCCCGGCACCGTTGCAATGTCTGCAATTTAGAGTGTCCCCTCCCCGTAGTTTGCAGTGGCAGGGTTCGAGGTTTACCGGATCCTTCTCAGGGTCGTAGCCTGGCCTGAGCCTGCCGGAATAGCGTCCGCCTACCTTCCAGTAGTCCCACTTCTTGTTCGGGTTCGTGCGCTTCACCACACGCACGACGTTTCCGTCGGCATCAACGAGGACGTGGCCGAACTTATGGGGCCCTTCCAGATCGAGCGGGGAACCCGCGTGGGCGATCTGGCATCCTTGAGAATCCGCGATCCAGGTAGCACGGTCCTCGAAGTCGCGGGCGGGGAGCTGGACTTCCTCGTATCCTTCGGGAGCGTGAAACTGCCTGTAGGGCGCTCCATCCTCCTTTGAGAACTCGAGCTTGAGTTCTCCATCGGGGCCGTATGGATCATGCAGGTTGCCGTCCGCGTCGCGAAGCCTTGTGGTTGTCGACCTGTCGAAGTCCTGGATGGCCTCTTCGGTAATGTCGACCTCGATGACATATTCGTCATTGCGGCCCGTGCACTCGAACTCGTGCCAGGGTGCGAGCGCCCGCCCTACAGCTTCATCCGTCGTTTCTTCCGGCAGCACTACGAGGACTGCAAAGTGGCTCATTGTCTGATTCCTTGTGAGTGCCTGGGCGAACGGCTCAATAGCCTCGCGCCGGGTTGTCGCAGTAGCCGTCGCGGTCGCAGGGTCTCGACCGCTCCGTCGGTTTCGTGGCCTCCGCCATCAGGGCGTAGGTCTGGCGGTAGCGCGGATCGTTGCGCATCCGTTCATCGTGCCTGTCGGCGATGTTCTTAAGGATGTCTCTGATCTCGCTCATCCGAGATCCCGCAGGAAGTCGTTGCGGAGAGCCCTGCGCGCCTTGCCCATTGCTTCGCCGATCTCGCCGCGGAACACTTCCTCGATCTCTCCAGAGCATGCGGAGGCGAGGTCGAGAAGCGCGTCGCGGTACTGTTCCTCCCTGGAGGGGGCTTCGGGTGCCGCGGATGCGGTGGCATGCGCGATCTTCGCGTCGATCAGACTGTTGATTTCGCGCACGATCGGCAGTGGGGATGCTAGCCACCGGATGCCATCGAGCTGGAACGCCAGGCGCTCTTCGGCTGCCGACACCGCGGGAGAACCCTTGTCGTGTTCGGGCGTTTCGTCGGATTTCCGGTTTCGGTAACGGTTTCCGGACGCTTTCAAAAGACGGATCGCGTCGATGCAGTTGTAGGCGGTGGCGTGGCCGAGTCCGAGTTCTTCGGCGACCCGCATCAGCGTCTCGGCTGCGGCCTGCTCGTTCCTGTCGACTTCCGATGGATTACGGATGACGAATTTCTCGAGGATCCGGGCCACGCGATGGGTCAACTGGCTGCCTGCCGTGCATCCGCCGCGCTGGTCAGGGTCGAACTTGAGGGTTAGTTCATCTTCGGTTTCGGTGTGCGGGCATCCTACGATCGCCATCCAGACCGCACCCACGATGTTGATCGAAGGATGCCGGACCTCATGCACGCGGTCGTGCGCGCGCTGGAGCTGGCGGTTGGCCCGGTCCAGGCGATCCGCGGCGTCGAGCACGGTGGCCGCGATCTTCGACAGTTCATTGGCCCACATCATCTCGAAGCCAACCTTGTCATCGATCGAGCGGAGAAGGCGTTCATGCAGTCCGCACAGCTCCGAGACCGACTTGCGGTTCTCGCTGAAAACCGGGGTCTCCTTCGGCTCCATATCCGGGATATCCGGCTTCTGCGGCATCGCGCCGAGCAGATAGCAGTTCCAGTCGAGGCTCGCCTGCTTCCAGAAGGTACGCGCTGCATCCTCGTCATCGAAGACCGCCATCTGCCTGTCGGCATCATCGAACATCACGACGAACTGGCGGCGGGGCTGGTCAGATGGCTGACACCATGCCTTCTGCGCATCAGCCATGAGAACTGCCCTTCCTCGCGGGTTCCTGCATCAGTTCCTCGCAGATCCACAGCATTGCGCCGAGGACGCTCTTGAACACAGGCGGCTTCTCGTCGCGGTCGCGGTAAGGATTCCATCGCTCATCGAACACGACGACGTTGCCCGGCTCGCCGCGGATGCGGAACGCCCGTTCCTGCTGGCCGTCGCGGGCTGTGGTCTGGTTACGCTCATCGAGCGACAGGAAGGCAGACACCTTTCCTGGGCACTGCTTCGCGCTCACGTCCCAGTGGCCGGGGCCGCGGTTATAGACCGAGAAGCCCAGCGGGAAATGGGGCTGGTTGAGGTCGAAGAAATGTTGCTCGGCAGCTTTTTCTGCCGCGCGACCCTTCGCGTAGCTGACTTTCTCCTCCAGCGTGAGATCAGACATTGGTCGCTTCCTTTGCCGGAATTTCTTCGATCAGGGTGCGCACTTCATCGTCGGTCGGCGGAACCTCGGATGGCGCTTGCTCCTTGGGGGAAGTCTCCTCTTTTGACGCACGGTGGGAGGAGACAAGCGCGCGGATGTCCTCAAGGAAGGCGCGCGCGCTCGTCAGACTGTAGTAGCACAGTCCAGCCTCGGCCTTGCGGTCGATGGCCTCGAGAAGATCGAGCGGCACCGTCGGCGTGGCTTCGGTCTCGTTCTGGGAAGCCTCGCCAAGAATGAGCAGCTCGGCGACGGCCACGGCTCCTTCCTGGCCGATGTATTCGCTGACAGTGCAGACAGGGAAGCCGACCGACACGCGATGGCTGCCTTCAACCTGTTCGCGTACCGGGGACTTCCAGACCGTGAGATCCTTCGCGTAGTAGAGCTTGTCAGTCATCTGTCGTTTCCTTCGAATCCTGTGAGAACTGAACGGCGGATCCGTCCGCCGAAGGGAAATGGACTGGCCTGTCCCAGACCGGGAACGGGTCGGATCCATCGACGCACTTGTCACCGGGACGCGCGACCTCATAGTAGTCATGAACATCATCGATGCCATTGAAGGACTGCATCCATACGAGATGCGCGATCGGCTTCGGCTCCACGGATATTTCACCGGGCAATGGCCAGCCGCGCGCCGCGAAGTATGCGGCGATGATCTTCTCGGCCTTTTCCTCCGCCTCCCCGGCGAACCACAATCCCTTCATAGAGGGTTCGAACGCAGTCGGACTGTTGACCATGGCCGCGGTTCTGACAGCGTTCCGATGTGATTTGTCCAGATCAGTCATCTTCGTCTTCACTCTCCAGCACGAGCCTCTCTTCTTCCCCCCACAGGAGCATGTGGAGGTGGCGGTGTTCCTCCGACCGCTCGGGAATCCTTTTATGCTCCCACGAGGGACCGTAGGCACCCTTTGCGTCCCAGACGAACTTCTCCTCCATCCCGTCAGACGAACCTTCACTCAGCCACTTGACCGTGATTTCGCATTTGAGCGTGTTGAACAGGGCACAGGTCCAGCCTCGCGGATGGTTCCAGGCGCTCTGGAAGCGGATCAGCGTTCCGGCCTCGGTATCCTCGGCGGTCGGGTCGCCGTACGCGTTCCATTTGGTGCCCCACGTATCGCGCGCGGCATCGAGATGCGTTCCGGGGAACGCCTTCTCGCGTTCGATCCCGACGCTCCCTGGCCAGTAATTCAGCGGGAGCGGGAGAAGCACCGCGAAGCTCACCCGTCCTGCCTCGTTCAGGATATGACGGCGGCAATCCTCCAGCTTGACTCCATGCAGCAGGATCTCGTTGATGACGTGGTTCGGCATGCTATTTCCCCTTCCGGGCCGATTTTTCAAGGAGGGCGCTTGCCCTGCGAAGATCGCCGAGCGAAACACCCCTGATCGTCAGGTGGCCACACATGATCGCCTGGAAAACCGAACGGTCATCGGGAAGCTCACGGGGATCGCCATGGGCGACCATGGCTTCGGCGAACGGCTCGAGCGCATTGCGGAGAACCTCGATCTCGCGCGCCATGCGGTGCACGCCTGCGGCAAACCCGCCCTCTCCGTCCTCGGCGAGGAAGGATCCAGCGGTCGGATCGTTGTCGAACGTTTCGATGATGCGCTGGAACCCATGGTCGACCGATGCCTCCACGGGCTGGGCATAGAGCGGCATCTCCATCCCGGCTTCGGGAAGCGGCCTCGGCGCGAGGTCGATGTTCAATCCATCCGGCGTGCGGGAAAGCAGATCCATGTCCGCTTCGCTGGCAAACGCGACAGGAGCAGCGCGCGGAGCGCCCGGATCCGGTGCCTGCCGCTGCTGCTTCAGATCGAGGATCGTCTGCAGCCACCACGCAGCCTCGCAGAAACGTCCGTGCATCTCGCGTCCGTGCAGCAGTGACCCGATGTCATTCGGAAGCGTCAGGTAGCCATCCTCGTCGGTGTAATCCTCGATACCGGGGAGCTCCCGCTGCTTGCGATCGAAGTATGCCCTTTGCCTCGCTGCTTTCGCTTCCAGCAGGTTGAGGATCGCACCCTCGTTTGCACCCGGCGACCGCGACGCGATCCAGGCTTCTGCAAACCTGTGGATATGGCCCGAAAGGCGCTCTACCGCACGCGGTAGCAGCACATCCGCGGCCGGATTCGAGCTCGTGGTAGGGAAACGGGCACCAAGCTCCGTGTAGTGAACGAGACGCTCCTTCTCGATGGATCCCTTACCGAGGATGTCGTCCAGGCCGAAAGCGAGAACATATGGCTCGGCGCCGCGCAGGCGGATGAAGAATTCAAGGCGGATATCAGCCAGCTTCCAGTCTCCGGGATCGCGGGTGCCTTGGATTGAGATCGGGCCGATCTCGACAATCTCGGCGAGGTCGATGTACCGCCCGTCGAAGAACTGATGGATGTTCATTTCGCCTCCTGCGGGAGTACGGGAATCTTGCCGACAAGCTCCGGGATCTGGTCGGGCCAGATCCACCAGACCGGGAAAGCGCCTTCCTCGTCGGCGCGCTTGAAATCACCGCCGTTCCTGAGCCGTCGGCCGAGGCTGTCGAAGCACATGGCGGTGAAGTGGTGTCCACGCCAGCCGCTGTCTTCGCCGTGCTCGGTGTTCCGGTAGTCCGGATGGCGGGTGAGCCACGACGAAGCCTTGTTCACCCACTGGCGGTGGCTTGTGAACTGCTGGCCTTCAAAAGGTGGTGTGAAACGTTGACCGGTCATGCGGCCTCCCTCTGTCTGGTATCGAATGCGCCCCACGACTGGACGAAGTCGCCGTGGTGCATGGAAAGAAGCCGCCTGGCATCGCCCTCGAGTGACCGATAGGCGCTGCGGATCACGCACGCTCCGTCATGCCTCTGGCCGTTTTCCTGGACGCACCGCATGAAGCGGAACGCTCCGACCAGCTTTGTGATTCCGAAGTTCATCAAGCGTTGCTCGCCGTCTCTCAGGGACACGCTGAAGGAGCCGACCGCTCCCGCGGGACTTTCAGCGTCACGCCACACGATCGGCCCGATGTCGGATATTTCGGAAAGGTCGACGGTGTTCCCGTCAAATAGCCTGTAGCTGCTGGACATGGGATTCATGATTTTTCTGCCTGAGGGGACTCGGTTTCATCGATGGCGAGATTGCTGTAGACGAGGCCGGACTTCTGCAGTTCGCCGAAGCATTCGGCCCGGTCGGCTCCCTTGCACATTCGGATCACGTCATTTCGGGTAACGGTCACGCTCGCCCCGTCGGTCACGTGCGTCAGTTCCTTAGGAACAACGGTCGGCATTGTCTCGATCAGGCCGCGGTCTGGCTGGGACGGCATCGGTCCCTTCCCGTTCCACTTCCGGTTTTCGGCCTGCTGATCGAGCGCGGTGCCGAACGCCTTCAGACATGTCCACGCACCCTTCTCGGCCACGCAGGATTCGATGACGGCGCGGCTGCCGCTGTCGTCAAAGAAGCGGATGTAGGGCACTCTCGTCCAGATGGCCGGGCCACCGGAGATCACCATGAAGACGATGACCGCGAAGAAGAAAAAGACGATCTGCACGCCCGGGTCTTCATACTCGTCGTGAAGCTTCCTCATTGTCCGGCCGCCACCCTCGGAACGTTTCCGCCCGACGGATGAGCGAGCTTCCATCCCCTCCAGGCCTCGATGAGAGCGGAACGATGCGCATTGACGGTCTCGTCGGTGATGCGCTGGAATTCGGCGTTTGCCATCGACCAGCAATCCTTGCCGCCGTAGGACTGTGCAGCGTCGGAGTGCTTCCTGTGGATACGGTCGATCTCATCCTGTGAAAGAATGTCCCGCCCGGTGAAACCGAACGTCCGCTCGGATTCCTGGAACATGTAGCGGATGTTGAAACTCGCGTAGCCGAATGGCTTGAGGACAATATCTCCGGATGCGCGAACAGCACCCACCTCAAGAATCCGGCTAAGATCGATGAATGTTCCGTCGAAGAATTCGACGATGCCGCTCTCTGACAATTCCATGGATGATCGCTACCTTGGCACGATTGGATGTGAATAAGGCTCTAATGCCCGACGCATAGGATTGTCAACGAGTTTTAAGGATTCAATCCAGACGGAGCCGAAAATTGCAACACGAGTCCTTATCGTGTTGCACTCGCTGTCTTTTGCTCCATACAATCGGCGCTCAAACAGAACGGAGAGTGACCATGCGAATCCTTGGAGCCCATGCTGCCCTTGCAGCGGCCACGATCCTTGCGGCGGCCAGCGCGCATGCCGAGCAGTTGAATGTCGTTGGCAACGAACGCGTCGAGGCATCCGCCGTCGAACTGGCGTTCGGCCAGCCATCCAAGGGCGGGCGATATTCCGCCGCCGAGATCGAAGACGGCGTGAAGCAACTCCTCTCGAGCGGATACTTTGCGGACGTGAGAGCAGAGCGCGGAGCCGACGGCGTGGTCGTCCGCCTGCGCGAGCAGCCGACCATCGGGAACATCGTCTTCAACGGCAACGACGATCTCAATGATGAGGCGCTGGACGGGGTCATCAGCATCGCTCCGGGAGTTCCTCTCACCCACGGTGCCGTCGACCGCGCCGTCACCGCGATCACCAAGGCGTATGCAAAGGTCGGCCGACAGGATGCCCAGGTGACTCAAAGGGTTGTGACGCGCGCTGGCAATGTCGCCGACATCGAGTTCTCGATCAGCGAGGGCGAGAAGACAAGGGTGAGCGCGATCACCTTCGACGGCGCCGCCGCCTTCTCCCAGTCGCTCCTACGGGGTGTCATCTCGACGAAGGTTTCGACACCCGCGACCGCCGGGCAGGACGACGACATCTACGACGTCGACCGGGCTGAGCGCGATGCCGCAGCACTCACCCAGTTCTACCACAGGAACGGATATGTCGAGGCCGTGGTGGAGGGACCGAAGGTCGTCCTCGATGAGAAGGCCAAAGAGATCTATCTCGCATTTGACATCAAGGAAGGCCGGGCCAGCAAGCCGGACGAAAGCAGTATCACGTCGCCGACGCGGGCGAATAACCGGATCATGTGGAATTTTCCGCTCGGACCGCTGCGGGCTGGATTGGCCGTGCGCGGCGACGTGAACGCCGACGGTCGAGCGTCGGCCTTCAGGCTGCCAGATGCACCCGCTTCCGAATTCGCGAGTTTCTGAGCCAGGTGATCGAGCGGCAGAGGAGGATGACATGGCAGACGACACAGTAAATCCATTCGCCGCCCTGCGGTCGTCACTGGATTCGAGCATCAACTTCTCCCGTCAGGATCCCCGCGGCGGCATGGTCGAGACACGGTTTGTCCAGCGCGCTCCAGAGCGCTTCATCATCTACATCTCCTCGATGCTCGGCTGCGACAAGGCCTGCCGTTTCTGCCACCTGACCCAAACGGGGCAGACGAACGCAACCTGCCTCAGTGCGGACGAGATGATCGAGCAGGCTAGGACGGTACTTTCTGAGGTTGGCGACGCGGGCGCCGAAACCGTCCACTTCAACTTCATGGCAAGAGGCGAACCGCTGGCGAATCCTGCCGTCAACCGCGATCTGTTCAAGCGACTGGGCGATCTTGCCGCCACCTACGGCCTCTCAGCCCGCATCAAGCTCTCGAGCATCATTCCCGACGACGTATGGACGAGCGATCCAGCCGACCTCCACGGAGACGACTGCCCTCCTGTCGATTTCTACTATTCGCTCTATAGCACCGACACTGATTGGCGGCGGCGGTGGATACCCAAGGCGATGCGTCCGTTCGAAGCAATGGCCTGGCTTCGCAGATACCAGAAGGTGACGGGCCAGCGCGTCATCCTGCACTGGGCGCTGATCGACGGCGAGAACGATCGCATCGAGGATGCGCGTTCGGCAGCAGCTCTGGCAAAGCTGCTGGGAGTGAAGGTCGACTTCAACCTCGTCCGCTACAACCCGGCGAACGGGAAGAGCCGGGAAGCCTCTAAGGACAAGATTCAGTCCTTCCTGAAGGAGATGGAAGGCGGAGTCCCTGGGAGGATCCGCATGATCCCGCGGGTAGGCGCGGATGTGGCGGCGAGCTGTGGCTGCTTCCTCGCGCCTCCATCGAAGGCGAAGCCAATGACTGAGCAGGATATCGGTCGCGCGCTTGACCGTTTCGGGATCTCGAAGGATGCGTCCAATGCGATGGTGGCTCAGATGCTGCTCAACGGAACCGAGGTGTCGCCGTCCTATCGCCCCCGACGCATTGCCAAGGCGATGAGGGCGGGCATTGCCAATTCCTCCCCTGAGATGGAGTAGACATCCATGGATGGCAACTCCGACGCGCGAAACGACAGCATCTATCCGGCGGATATCCTGCTTGCTGCGGCCAACGCGGAGCGCGCCGGATCGTTGGTGGCGATCGCACAAGCAATCCTCTCCGAGCGCGAACGCTGCGCAGAGATCGCCCGAACGATCACCAGGGAGGAGGCGAAGGTCGTGATCAAGCCTGAGCGCCTCGAGTACTGGGAAGGTCTCGGCTGCCATGTACTTGCGGGGGCGCAATACCGCATCAATTTCAAGGAAGCCATTGCGCGGAAGATCAAGCGACCTTCCACAATGGTTCCGCATTCAGAACAGGAAGGCTCATGAGCACCGTCCAATACGACGAAAAGTTCGATCTCAAGGTGGAGGCGGGTGCCCGCGCACTCCTGAAGGACAGGGCCGAGCGCGGTCTCCTCGCCCAGCCCCACGGCGATCTCTTTGAAGCAAGGCAGGAGGCAAGGCTGGTGTTGCTCTCAGCGATGGCGGTGGAAGCCGGACAGGCTCCTGTCACCGCACCGGATGACGTATCCGGTATCCTCGCATGAGCGAGAGCGGCACCGAATTTTCTCCATGGAAGACGCGCTTCGACCGGGTCGTCGACCGCATGAGGATCAGCGGCGAGATGGAAATCGACCGCGTTCTCGCGCGGGTGAATCCTCCGGATGTTCACGCCTTCATCTCCGAAGTGGTCCGGCGTGCTGGAGACGGCGCCATCAAGGCTGTATACCGCGTGTGGTCGGATGATCCGACCCGCGTGATGGGAGAATTCCCCTACAATCAGATCGTGCCGACCACCGTGCTTGACGATGTCAGCGGTGAGATGGTGCCCGTCACCAGCACGAAGCTCTTCCTCAGGGCAGATTGAAGGATTCGATGCAATTATTGTTGACGAGTCCATCGGGAGGATTTAAACCAGCACGGAATTGAATCCTTCAGGAGAGCGCAACCATGACCGTCATCATCGTCCCGCAGTCGCGACCGTCCACGCGGACGCACGAGTTCATCGGGGTAACGGATGCCGGACGCGAGGTGAGCATCTCGGTCGTGGCGGCCGTCGACATCCATCCTTCGGCCGTCCTTGCCGATATTCGTAGTTCCATGCCCGGTATCTCCGGCCTTTCCACCAAGGAGGCGGATGATCCGGGTATTTTCGGCATGATTCTGATCATGTTTCTGCTCTGGATCTTCTTCGGTGTCGTCGTTGCGGTCATCTGCCTCGTGATTGGCGAAGCCGGTTTCGTCAACTTCAACGTTCGCTGGCCGGATTACCTTCCGATCATGGGCGGCGAGCGCATCGGGCGAGGCCTGTTCCGTGCATGGGTCGCGGCCATCCCCCTGGTGGCGGTCATCTTCCCGATGCTGCTAACCTGGGCGGCCGGTGATGATCTGGAAAAGATGAAGGTCGGCCGATGAACTTCGACAGGCCTGTCTTTCTGATCCAAAACAACTACTTCAATAAGCTTGGCAGGCTCATCCAGCCGTGTCTCGACTTCTGCCGTGAGAACGATCACGACTTCATCGACCGCTCTCTGACTGACGACTTCGATCCTGACGCACTCGGTGTCGACTGGTCCGACTGGCCCGGGGTCATTCTCTATGGTTCGGTCGGATGGGTGAAGCGCTGCCTCGAAAGCAGCCTTGCGCCGTGGGCTTACTACGATCCATCGGCGTTTGCGGCTTCGACGTGGGTTCCCGTTCTTGGCGACGACGCGCTCAACGGCGACGGTGTCGTCATCTCCATCGAGGATCTCGAAGACAGACTGGCGGCTGGTGAGCGACTTCATGTCCGTCCGGATGCCGATGACAAGGCGTTTTCCGGGGCGACGTACGACCTGGAGTCCTGGCGGCGCATGATCGAGCTGCGCAGCATTGCGCAGTACCGGACGCCCACTCCCGGTCTTGCCTGCTTCGCGAGTGGCGTGAAGCCGATCGGAGCCGAACACCGATGCTGGTTTATCGACGGAGTTCTTGTCGATGTCAGCACGTATCGGCGCGGTGGCGAAACACATATCGAGCGCTGCCTTGGCGCGCAGATCAGGCGCGCGGCGGAGCGCCTCGGCGACATCTATCTGCCGATGCCAAACGCCGTAATGGACATCGCCGAGACCGAAGAGGGATGCAAGGTGATCGAGTTCAACCCGATCAGCTCATCCGGTTGGTATGCCGCCGACGCCGGCGGGATCTTCTGGGCCTTGTCGGACATGATCCGCCGCGGCAGCGCCGCAGGGGCACATCAGTGAACAGCGAGGAGCTAATCTTGGGGAACGATGCAAAGAGTTCCGAATCCGTCCGGATGACCGAGGCATGCGATTTCTGCGGCAAGCACGAACTCATCGAGACGATGCAGTGGAACCGCTTTCCGCATGGCGCAATCGCGAGCGATTCGGATGTCGTCGACCATGTCGTGCTGAAGGCCTATGTACCCGTGATTTCGTGCGAGAGCTGCGGTGAAGAGTGGACTGACCATCGCGCCGAACGGCTGCGCGATGCGGTCGCAAGAAAGTATTCGAAACGCATTGGGGATGATCGGCAGGCGGTGCCGCCCCGCGCCACCGATGACCTCGTTCAGCGCCTTGCAAAGTCCCTCTCTGTTTTCACCAAGCACCACGATTCCTGGATGGACAAGAGGGACGATGACAAGGAGTCGAGCACGTTCTCGCGGCACACCTTCGGGGAACTTCGAACGGCGTTGAAACTCATCGATGAAGCAGGCCGCCCCGCTTCCGATCGGCCCTCGCCCACGGCAGATCAGACGGCAATCCTTGCCGAGCTGGCGGAAGCTGCAAGCGAGTTGGCGCAGTTCGCCTCCTACGCCGAAATTGTCGGAGCCGTCCTGCACAACAGGCAGCCGATCCGAAAATGGTGCGACGAGGTCTTCAGACTCGGTCACCAGCTCGATGATGCCGGATGGCAGGCCGAGCACGCAGCCGACCACAGTCACCTCAACCGGGAGAAGCATGCATGAGCGACCGCGTCATTCGAGAAGGCTTCCCTGAAGGCTGGTTTGTCCAGGACAGGATCAAGAGCGGTGAAGCTCTGCTGTGCCGGCCACACTTCACGTTCGGATCGACCTGTGTCTGCCTGCGCCCCGGCGCCATCACGACCGATGAATGGATTCCGACTGCCCGCCGCATCGCGGCCGCGCTGGCCGAAGCTGCGAGGGCCGACGTCGATCTCGTGACGGTGCCGCGCACTCCGACGCCTGAAATGGTCGAAGTCATCTGTCAGGCCCACACACAGTGCCAGTGGCCAGGCGACTTCGACCGGACGGCGCAAGCCATCCGGCGCGAGGATGCCAGGATCGGATACGAGAGGGCGGTGACCATTGCGGAGGCGACCAAGAGGAAACAAGCGAAGTCTGCTTCGGCCACACCGTCGGCTTCGAGCTGGACAAAGCGGTTCAAAGGTTCGGAACGCGGCGGCGCTTACATCCACACGCATCCGGATGTGGACCGAGCCATCGTCGAGAACCACAATGGCATCACCTACGCTGGCCACAGCTATGTGTCTCTCGATGCAGCCAAGGCGGCGGCCCTGAATGGCATCGTTTCCTGAAGTCATTTTCTCCGGCCATGCGATAGTCTAGGGTTCGTGACTGAGGAGCTCGTGTCATGCGCATGCCGGACAGGATGATCGTGTGGGCAGTGTATGACCACCCGAGAGGATTCCCCGATGTCTTCGTCGCCCAGAAGTGGGAGGTGACACCGCAAGGGTCCGAGAAGACAGACATTATCAAGACGGATCCGGACTTGGACAATCTGCGCCGCCGCCTGATCGACGAAGAGTTCTGCGGGGGATGTCTACCCGCCAGACCAGATGACGATCCCGAAGCCATCGAGCTCTGGCTGCCAGCAAGCCTGATGGCGAACTGAGAGAACGGAATAGCTCACCAGCCCGGCTCACCGACTGGCACCAGGTAAGTTGGGATCGGGCCGAAGCGCCGATCGACATCCTTGCGGATCAATTCACTCCAGACATCGAGCGGGATCAAGCCGTAGTCATCAACGTCCTGTGCGAGTGGCTGGCGACGGGCCACATCTCGGGACGCACGCTGGCCGACGGCAACAGGTGCGCCACCTAGTTTATCGACAGTGCCGACGACGGTGGTCGGGATTCTGGACATGCCCGCCCCGCTACGCTGCGGCCGGGAGCGCCGGAAACTCGTAAAGGGCGCGGCCGACCACATCGAGTTTTTCGATCACGGCCTCCCGGATCGACGGCAGATGTTCATCGAGAAAGTCGTCGTATGTCGTTCGGTCTCTCGGGTCGAATGCGGGGTCGTAAAAACTGTGGTTCTCATCTTCCGCTGAGCCAAGGTAGCAGCGCCGCAAGTCCATCACGAATTCATCCGCGTCCGGATACTCGGTGAACCGGATGTTCCTGCATTCCCTCTCACGCTCAGGTGTAATGAAATGCTCGAGAATTTCTTCGGTGGACTTGAAACCGGCGGCATCGAACGCTCGCCCGTCCGGTGCGATCAGATAAGCGTGCACGATGTGTGGAAGCCAGCTTCTCTCCTTCCAGTCCACCATGAGTGCACCTATCGGCCAGGAAAGCGCCTCGTTCATCGCGATCGCCGTCGGATAGCATTGTCCGAAGCAGAGAATCTCCTCGATCTGCTCGATGCTCTTGTTCTCGAAGTCCATCGCCTTCTCCCTCTCGGGGAGATGATGGGCTTCCGACACGCATGGGACACATCATCACGCAGTGCAACCTGACCGCCAACGAGGGCAAGCAGGAGGCAGCCTGCCTGATCTCACCGCGGCCGTTCTGCTAAGGTGTCGGCGTTGAGATGAAGCCTCGTGATCTCCTCGGCGGGCATTGGGCGGCCGACCAAGTAGCCCTGGAGCTGGTCGCAGCCTGCCTCGCGAAGGATCTCCGCCTGCATGGCGGTTTCGATGCCCTCGGCCGTTACCGGGATGGAGAGGGCCGTCGCCAGCGCGATCGTCGCCCGGAGAACCTCCCTGCCGTTTCCGCCCTTGTCCGCCGCCCATACGAGGGAGCGGTCGATTTTCATGCTGTCGAACCCGAACTGGCGCAGGGCACCGATGCTGGCGTAGCCGCATCCGAAGTCATCGAGGGAGAACCGGACCCCCGTCTTGCGCAGGCTGTCGATGGCCCTCTGAGCGTGGTCCGGGCTCGACATGAGAACGCCTTCGGTGATCTCGAGGGTCAGACGAGCCGGATCAAACCCTTCTTCGTCGAGAAGCCTGCTGATCGAGGCGGAGAAGGAAGGGTTGCAGAGCTGGATCGGCGACACGTTCACTGACAGCTTGAGGTCTGTCCATTCCCTCGAACTCTGGATCGACTGGCGCAGGACATGCATGCCGAGCTGATCGATGAGTCCGGATCGTTCGGCAAGCGGAATGAAGATCTCGGGGCTCACCGGGCCGCGGTCGGTAAACCAGCGGGCTAGCGCCTCCACGCCGTTGAGCTTCCCCGTCGCCGCCGAAACGAGGGGCTGGTAGACGACCTTCACTCCGCCGCTGGCCAGAGCCGCGCGCAGATCGTCCTCCAGTTTCAGAAGCCTGTCCCGATCCTCGTCGAGTTCGGAGCGGTAGGCGACAGCCCTGCCCTTGCCGTCGTCCTTGGCGCGGTAGAGTGCGATGTCGGCGCGGCGCAGGAGCTCGAAGGGATCGGTCAATTCGCCGGATGCGGCGTGGCCGACACTTGCTCCCACCTCGACGGTCCGTCCGTCGATGTCGAAGACGGCCTGGAAGATCTTGAGAATGGCTGCCGCGAAATCCTTTGGGGACGTTTCTCCGCGCTGGATCACCGCAAACTCGTCGCCGCCCAGCCGGGCTGCATGAAGAACCTCCGGGTGGCAGGAACGAAGCGCGTCGGAGACTTCCTTGATCAGTCGGTCGCCTATCTGATGACCCCACGCGTCGTTGACCCCCTTGAAGCCGTCAAGGTCAACGAGATGGAGAGAGATCGGGGTGCCGGAAGCAAGCGCGTCCGCCATGCACTCGATAAGTCCTGCCCGGTTGAGGAGGCCGCTCAGCCCGTCATGGGTTGCGTCCCGCCGGGCCTTGCTGGCGAGCGTGGCCATGCGTCGCGATTCAGCACCTCCAGCAAGAACCACCGTTGCAAGGAACACCGCCAGAATGAGAACGGCGGCATTCACCTGGTCGCTGACCTTCTCGTAGACTTTCGTCCCGGGCCTGAGACTCGCCCACGCGAGGTGCCCAATGGTGTTCCCGGACACGTCCTTCAGCGGGACCCTAAGCTTCGTGCCATCGGCGTCCGAAGCGGAATGAAACTCGAGGCCCTTCAGCATGTGGTTCGCCTCAAGCGAGACGAGTTCTTCCTTGTCGATATCCTTGAGGAAGGACAGGACCGCAAACGGCGCTCGTGCGTCCTGACGGGAGTGTGGCTGGATCGCCTGGGACGAAAGCAGCATCACGCCGGACGGACCCTCGATGAAGTTCACTATGGGCGTTTTCGGGTTCGCTGCCGCAAGATCCGTCTGCTGCTTGAAGGCGGCGCCGAAATGGCGACCCGCGTCCACCCTCTTCCCATGACGCGTGGAAAGGACAACGTTGCCTCCCGCCGATAGCACGACCGCCCCGTCATATAGCTCGTAGTCGCCATCGACGTTGCCCCAGTTCTCATATGCCCATTGCGCGAGGCTTCCGCTCACCGAAGCCGCATATGCGTCGTCCCACTGAGCATTGTCCCGGGTGACCGAGGCGATCTTGCCCTTGATCGCATTGAGCGCCGACCTGGCGGCCTCCACCGACCGGTCATTGTCGATCTCGTCGGCAGAGTCGCGCATGGTTACGATCACGTTGGTCGCGAGTCCGCCGAGCGCGATGGCGACCGTCACGAGGAACGCGGTTGCGAGAATTGTGATGGTTGCCGAACGGCTGCTCGCTTTCATGGACATCTGACGGGGACCTGCACCTGCAATTTCTGTTCGACTGCCAATGAAGGCTGCAGGTGACTTCATGTCCGCTTGCGCGCTGCGGACCCTCGATATCATCGAACTGTCTCCGGTCCATTAACCGGAAAGGTCACTGAATTCTTAATCCGAAGGAATCAGCGACCAGTCCCGCTCCGATTCGGGAAGCTTCGCGGAGAAGATGTCCTTCCGGAAGTACTCGATCCTGCCGGGAAACCTTTCATCGAATTGACAGGTTGCCCGATCCAAGGCTCGAGCTTTTCACCGTCTTCGGTGACCCGGTGACGTCAACGTCGCCAGAACCCACGAGTGTGACCGAGACCTTCTCGGAAGAACTTGCCTCGATGTCACCAGAACCCAGGAGGTCGATGGTGACATCCTCGCCCTTGAGGCGTCGCGCGTCGATGTCGCCAGATCCCATCAGTGACAGCTTGACCCGCGTTGCGGCGCCCGACAGCGACACATCGCCGGATCCCTTCAGGTTCACGGAAAGCTCCGCCTGATCAATGCCATGCATCGATATGTCTCCAGATCCGATTAGCTCGAGATCCGGCAGCCTGCTGCTCTTCGAGACGGTGACCGCAACCTTGACCGGTCGGCTGGTCGAGTATGAAACAGCCGACGAAATGACGAGCGTGTCTCCCTGGATCTCAGTCCGGACAAGCGGCACGATGTTCTTGTCAGCCTCAACCACGATCCCGTCCGCGTCGCCGTGGTGGACGACGACATCTCCGGAGAAGAGGGATTTCAGCTTGCCGAAACGCCCAGCGACGCGGCTCTCGGTTGCGGACACTCCACTGTCGCCTGCCGTGCCGCTCCTTTTTGATTCCTTCCGGCCAGATAGACCTAAGAATCCGCCGAAGCTGATGAAAATGTCGTTCGATGACATGGCCGTCTCCCTTTCAGAAACATGGTCGTCCCAACATCGGAGGCGGTAAAGACATAGTGGTGGCGAATCCTTTAAAATGTCGTTGTCAACAATTGCGCTTCCAAACTGGATGCGCTAGCTTCCACTCCAGCAAACAAGGAGTTACCGACGAATGGCAAAGGTCTCGATTACAAACAAGCACGACTACATGCGGTTCATCATCAACTTCGGCGGCGACGTGCAGATCACGGGAAACTTCAACCGGTACCAGCACACCATCAAGGTGTCCCCGTATCACGGACCGACCACCCGCGCCGTATCGGAGGCCATCGACTATGTCATGGAAACGAGCGTCAAGTCAGCGCACGGCATCAATCCCGGACAACTGTTCGATATCATCAAGCCCGCGGGCGAACTGGCCAAGACGCCGGAACAGTTCATCGAGTTCTTCAAGAGCGAAATCGAGAAGGTCCACGGCATCGTAGTGCGCGCCTTCGACGCAGAGCGACGTGAAGAACCGATTTCCGAAGTCTCCAAGGACGGCCGCGGCTGGAGAATGACGGCTCATCTTGAGAACGGCGACTGCATTACGGTGAAGTCAAGCGGTCGAACCGTCTCGTTGAACATGACCCCGCCGATCACGGGGTTAATGGCCGAGGCCGCAAGCCTTGCCATGGGCTACGTACAGCTCGGGGCGGATTCCAAGGCGCTCGCAGACGTTTTCGCCGAACATGCGATGCGTTCGCGATCGACCGAGGAATGGATCGAAAGCTGCCGCATGTCCATTGCGCCCGCCGACGTCGTGAAGCGCTGAGACTGTCTCGTTCGCTCGCCGACCAACGCATAAGGAGACCATGATGGCCGACACACTTTTCACCGTAAGCGGCGCTGCGCCCTTCCCCCACGAGATGCTCGCGCATGACAATGCGGTGCCAGCGTCAAAGGCGGACGGAACCATCATCGCCTGGATGACAGGCGAGCTTGATAACGACGATCCGCTCGCGGGCGACCAGACCATCGCGCTGCTCCTGAAGAACGGCGGCGGGCGGTCGCCGGACGGGAAGGCGTGGGCGGATGCCGGCTGGCGGGTGACGCAGGAATATGTGCTCTAGGAGATGGCGATGAGTGACGGACAGCAGAGCTGCGGACTGGCATGGGAGGAGGTCGAGGCCTGCCATCTCCGTGCGAAGACCGACAAAGGCTTCGACTACGACATCATCGCCACCCCGGATGGACAGGTCTCGTGGCAAGGGATTGAGTTCGGAAGGTGGATTTACGAGAACGACATCGATGCTGCCAAACTCGCCGCGCAGGCGGAGTTCGATGACTACCGCGGCCGCAGAACCAAGCCTCTATAAGCGCCCGGGATGCAACGCAACGACGAGTACCGCAGCGAGTTGTTCAAGACGTGGCTGAATGTGTCGTGCAGCCCGCTGCTGAAGCAGATCCTGGTCAAAGAGATGCGCCAGGCGGCTGCCGATTTCAACGAAGAGCGGCATCGCCGCGGGGAGACTTAAAGACATGCACATCGAGCAGGCACTGAGACTGAAGCCCGGACAGGCGGTCCGCTGCCCCAAAGATCGGGGAGAGGACGGATACATCGGCCGCATCGAACACAAGAGTGACGACGTCAGAGAAACACATGACGGCAGGTCGAAGTATGTCTGGGTCACCGTCCGGCATCCTCGGGGACACGCGAGCGTCTGGCCCTCCAACCGACTGAGTTGATCCACGAATCCATCGGCTCTATCTTCCGCCCCGGGGCAGGTTCCTTGGTTACCCGAGGGCCAATGCAGCCGGGGATGGCGAGCCAGAGAGGCACTGTTTTCGGTTTGCCGCCGAGCAGAGAGAATTCCGCGGTTATTGGGTTATTGTTTCCTGCGGAAGGAAGTCGGATCATCGAGGTCGGATTATCGAAGGCGAGGGAGAAAAGACATGATCGAATTCCAGGTAGGCGACAGCATCAACGAAGCCGCCCTTGGCGAGTTCGCGACGCTGCTGCGCGCGGCATATGACAACGGCTCGCGCAACGATGCCACGATGGACTGGAACGACGTGCAGGCAGCCTTGAACAAGGCTGTCGAGGCCCTCGGCGATGCCGGGCGCGAGTTCGTTGCGGCGGCAGAGGAAGGCTTCGATTCAGAACCGCGCGTCACATTCCCGCAGGATGCTTCCTGGGAGACGCGGTCGGCCGCACAACTTCTTTTCGCCTACCGCTACCCAAACGACGTGGAGTGGGAAGACGTGGACCAAGCTTGGGAGACGCTGCTACAAGCAGAGGTGGAGCGCGGCTCCAAGCCAACTTCTCTGATCTGAAAGGGCTCCTCATGCAGGACACGGTAGTCGCCGAAAAGGGTATCGTCTACGTCGGATATGCCGACGCGGTGGCGTGGGTGTCCTCTCTCCCGGATGACGCGCTCGAGGACTTCATCGTCCGCATGGGGGAAAAGCCACGATATGAAGTCGGCCTGCAGCGCCATGCGCTCGGTCTCGTGTTCGATGAATTCTCGGAGCGGACATATTCGAGCCGGATCGTGCGCGTCCCGGAAGAGACGCTTTTCGACCGCGACCCGCGGGCGCTCAGGATTATGGAATACGTCCTCACCAGGATGGAGAGCGATACTTCCGGCTACGCGTTCGAACAGAACCACGACGACTGCGTCAACGCCATCTGGACCGGAGGCGCGCTGGTGCGCGGCTGCTCCGACGCTCGTTCGGCCGAGGATCTCTACAGCTATCAACGGGCCATGTCGAAGTCGAATGACTTCTATTTCTCGAATGATGCCGACTACTCGATCGTCTGCTCACTCGAAGAGGCATTGAGTGCTGAACAGGTGATCGATCCGGGCGGCGACGATCTTCGCTATGTCGGTCATCGGCAGGGCTTCATCGCCGAGGACCTCTATCGGGAGCTAGTCGCGAAGGATCGGCCGTACCGTGAAGCGATGTCCAGGGCGCAGAAACAGTGGAGCACCCGGTTCGGGCGCGCATGCGGTCCCTTCGACATGGAGAAGGCCAAGGAGTGCTTCGAGAAATATGGTCACGCACGCTACTACAGCGACAGCGTGGCAAGGATCGAAGCGCTCGCCGACCAGGTACAACCTGCTCCGGATCCGGAAATAGAGGCGCGGAACCGGGCCTTTCATGCCGAGCATGCGAAAAAACGCGCAGAAAGCGAGCGGTTCAGAGTTCGAGAGCGCGAGCAGGGCTTTTCAGTCTATGGCTACTGGTTCGCGCCGGACGGCACCGCCCACGCGATGTCTGGTTTCCAGATCCACGAGCAGTGGATCCGCGGCACCGCGGAAGGCGGCCCTGCCATCAAAGAAGGACGCTACGAGGCGCTCGCCCTGGGTTGGGTCTCGATGACGATGATGGACGAGAAGAGCCCCGGCGCGAACATCGCATACGGCCAAGGCGCACCCTGTCAGAAGGGGTTGAAGGCGGCGGCCAGGATCATCAGGCGCGGGGGCGAATTCTCGAGCGTCGTGATTGAAGCGTACGACGGGATGACCCCTTCCGGCTATGAGATGCACCGGGATCTCAAGTTCGGCGCCCGCAGGCTGAACGAGATATCCTCGGACATCGCACCTTCATTCCGTCCCTGATCTACCGTGTCACGGGTAGCCGGGGGTCCATGACCTCCTGCTCAAGAGTTCGCGTCTCCTCCTGGGAGAGGCGCTCGGCAAGCGGTGTCAGCCATCGGGCGAATGGCAGGGAACTCTCCACGGCCCTGGACGATGCCGTCCCGTATTGCTCGAGGATGTCGACATCCATCAGGTGAGGCTGCAGAGCGGGATTCAGATCCATCATCACCTTCGTGATCTCGAGTCCCCCGCCGTCGATGTCGGACCAGTGATAGAACGGCAGTTCCGGAAACCGATCCACGAGGCCGGAATAGAACGCCTTGAAAGCGTGCGATGGCTGCCCGCTTGTGAAGACGACGAGCCCTCGCCGCGGCTTGAGATTGATTTCGACGCAATGCCGATGGAACGACGTGAGGTTCTCGATCGAGAGCACGTAGTCGATATCCTCCTCGACGCTGACATGCTCCAGTTCGTGAACGGGCACGCCGACATAGTCCATGGCATCGCCGATACGGATACCCTTCAGGCTGACCGGACCGGATAGAAAGACGGGCATCGTAATCTTCAGCGACCCTTGAGCCGACATGAGCTCGCGAAACGATGCCGGGGCGACTTCGCCATTCCGGAGGTAGGCCATCACCGCCGCTTCGCTGCGCTCCACCTTCTTGCTGTCACCGACGACGCGGGAGGAGAATGTCCTGAAATCAAGGTTTGCGTGAGTGCCAGCCCGGATCGCCTGTGCAAGCTTCTGGATGTCCAGGAGCTCCACGGCGTTTGCCGTCGTCATCTTCTGCCATTGGCGGTTGGTCGCCCACAGACGTTCGATCTGGTCGAGGACGTCGGCTTCCCATGGTTCTGCTCGTTCCCGGAGAGGCGCAATCGCAGCAGCGGCGAGTTGCACAGAGGGCGTTCGCCCGAGCATGCGGTAGACCGGGCCGGGGTCGATGATCGAGACCTTTTCGATGCTGCCGCGGTGGCCCTTCCTCCCGTATTTCAGCTTGACGGTGCCCAGCGAGGCAAGCTGTTCGAGACATTGGCGGATCTGTTCCACTTCACAAACCGTCGCGAACTGGTTCCAGTCGATGGTCTTCCATCGTTCGCCATTGCCTGGATTTCGCTCGAGCCGGTCGATCAGGTCGGACAGTATCTCACGCATGAGCGAAACGCTCCGACATCATCGAGACGATTTCCGCTTCGGTCTTGAGGCCGGGATCGATCGCCTTCAGGTCATCGCGCGCGGTCTGATGAATGCGGTGCGGGTAGATCCGGGTGTGGCGCGCGTCGCTGCTCTTGACGACGGTCAACAGGGTCTCGGCATTCCTCTGGAGGACGACCTTCTTGTCGGACGGGCCGCAGAGGATCATCTGCAGGCCAAGCGATCTGCCGAGTTCGATGGCCTGCCCGGTCACCTTGCCGTCCATGTTGGAGAAGGCCTCGTCGAAGATGGCAAGGCAGAGCCCGCCCTCGCCCGGCTTGAGGTCCTTGTAGGGACCGCCGTAGTAGATGTTCGACATGGCTGCCATCAGGCAGATGTAATACGGGGTCTGCACCTCGCCGCCCGAGCCAGCGCCCTGACGCGACCGCAGGGTGTTGACGACCCCGGTCTCCTCGTTGGTGATTTCGAGATCGAATGCGAAGTAGCGTCGGTAGTCGGTGAACGCGTCCAGGTCGACGGTCATATCCGGCGAGAAGATCGTGCTTTTGATCTCGTCCATCGCGGCCTGGACTTCCGGCGATGCCGTTCCCATGAACAGACCGCCGCCTGAGGTCGCCGTGTTCACTTCGTTCTGGTTCTTCACGACGACGTGGAAAGCCTCGCGGCCCGGTGCCGGGAACATCTTCAGCTTGTACACTTCGCCGAGAAACTTCGTGCCCTTGATGACCGAGTTGAGGTCGCTGATCTGGCGACGCACGTCTTCGAACTTCGAGGCTAGCTCGTTGACGAAGCCTGTCTTGAATAGCTCGTCGCTCTGGCAGCGGCACTGCTCCAGCATCGTCTCGTGCTCAAGCAGCCGGTCGCTCCTGAGTTCGTGCAGCATCGACACCGCCCACGGACGGATGTCGTCCAGGAGATCCATTCGTTCTGGCACGACGCTCCTCGCGTCGCAGAGGTCGATGGCCTGCCCGGCTTCGATCTTGAGATCCGTCAACGTGCTGACGAGACGAGATCCAGCTTCGCGTGCTGCCGCGGAGGCGTTGTGGCCAATGCGAACGGGTTCGTTCTCCGCCGACAGACGTGCGAAGAATTCGAGATGGTAGTCCCATCGGTTGGTGGACAGAACGAGTTCCATCGCACGGCGATAGGAGGCGTTGGTCTTGCTGACATTCGCCTTCGACCCGAGATCCGTCTCACCGCCATCGAGCTTGCGGTCCGTGTCGATGATGTCCCGCTTGAGGTTGGAAACAACGTCCAAAAGGTTTTCACGACTCGCCTCGAGTTCAGCCTTGCGCTGGGCGGCTTCCTTGATTTCGTCATCGAGCGCCTCACCCTCCGACGAATCCTCAAGCACGGCGATGTCGTCTTCGGCTTCCTGAATGCTTGCGGACTTCGTGTCCCAGTCGCTCCTGAGCGCGGCGAATGGAGCCTGTTCGGCACCGATCTCCTCGATGATGCGCTCGAACCTCTGGATCGACCCAACGAGAACCCGGCCTTCCTGCTCTTGCGCAGACAGCGTTACAAGCTCTTCGGCGATTTCCTCATGGCGCTTCCTGAGCAGCGGCAGCCCCTGCATCGCACCCTTCCGACCGATCTTCGGTCTTGTGGGCGCCAGCGCGCGGGAAGAGGTGCCGTCATCGTATAGACCGCTGCGCAGGAGCCAGCGGCCGTCACGGGTGAAGTCGCTTCTGGTCTCCGCGAGCTGGACGCTTCCGAACTTGCGGTCGATGAAGGCTGCTGCGAGTTCACTGCCAGGCTTGAGAACATCCGTCAGCATTCCCGGGCGCGGGCGGGCCTGATGCCGGGCCAGCTTCACGGTGTTTGCAAGACTGATGCGTCCGAAGGACCGCTGGTTGCCGTCGATCACTGCAAGCGCGGCATCGTAGTTCGCGGGGGTTACGAAAATGGTGTCGCGGTTGGAGCCGAGCAGGCGCTCGGTCGCGTCACGCCAGCTCTCGTCCTCGATCTCGAGGATGTCGGACAGAACCTCGGCCGAAATGCCGCGGCGGCCGATTTCTTCGATGAATTCGGTCGTTTCCCGGTCGTAGTCGTGACGGTTGGCTTCCAGGTTGGCGATGCTGGCGGCCAGTTCATGTCTCTCAAGGCCGAGGTCGTCGATCTTGCGGGTGATCGCATGTCGGGCTTTTTCAATGTCCGGCTTGCCCTCGGCAAGCGCCTCGACAGCCTCGCGGTATGCGCCATCGGCTGCAGCCAGATTGTTCGGGATGTACTCCTCTGCGGCATGGCCGGTGCCATTGACGGCCTCGTTCAGCTTCACGAAAGCGTTCGTCAGCGATGCCGGAGCGGTCTTCGGCAGCTTGTAGCGGATCTGGTGCGCGACACGTCCGAGACCGCTGTCGCCCAGCAATCGAACGATTGACTGGTCGAGACTCTTGCGGAGATCGATCACCTGCTTCTGAAGCAGCTCAAGCCGCGACGCGTCTCCAAGACGGCTGCGGCGTTCGACCAGGTCTGCGATCTCGCGCTCTGCCGCGATGATTTCGAGCTTGATCCGCCCCAGTTCCTCCGACTTCTGAGCGAAGTCGCGCTCCGCCCGTGTCCTGGAACGCACGAGCTTGCGGCGTGCTCGTCGTGAGCTCGTCGCCGCGCCCATGGCCGAGATAGCCTTTTCGCGAGATTCAGTCGCCTCGTCCTGGCGGCGCTTCTCGAGACCTTCCGTCAGTGCTTCGAGCGAGGCGATCTGCGAGCGGACAAGCCTGACCTGGTCCACGAGCTTGTTGAAGGTAGCGGCCGAGGATCTCAATGCATGGATGTCGATGGGGCTGTCAGGCAGGACATAGCGCTGGACGAAGTCCGTCGCGGATCCGACGGCCTTGAAGGCGATGCCGTTCTCGAGGTTCTTGATGAACTGCGCCTGGTTGTCATAGCGGCCGCGGTACATCAAAGCCAGCATGTAGCTCTGGATGTATTCCTTGGCTGAAGTCATGTGATAGGAGATTGTCGCGCCAGCGAGCTTGATCTTGGCTTCCAGCCGGGTCCGGGTTTCGTTCCACGGGTCGACGATGAGATCGCCGTCTTTCCTGCGGACAAGGTCGCTCGTTCGAACGAGCATGCCCCTGATGATTGCGCGGGCTTCCAGATGCTGCCGGGTGCTGTCGCGTGAGGCGTGGAAGCCAAGCAGAAGCGTGACCGGAGGCTTCTTGCCTGCGGGATCCTCGTAGCCGGCGAGAAGGTAGGTGTTGGATTCCGAGCGTACGGTCGAATCCGCATTCAGGCGACCAAGGCAGTAGCTGTGGATCGTGCGCTTGATCTCTGGGCCGTCACCGCTCTTTTCGCCAGCAGCCCGCTTGTTGAGCTTCACTTCGGTTCCGCCCGTCTTGATGACGTAGATGCCGTCAAGCAGGGTGCTCTTGCCCGCTCCGTTGTCGCCCACAACCCCTGTGACGCTGCCGTAGATCGGCACGTCGATGGTGTCGTATGTGTGCCAGTTGATGAGGCCGATGTTGGTGAGGTGCATTCTGTCTATTCCTGCTCGTCGTCTTGCTGATCGTCCGTCTCGACGTCGATCATGGTGCGGTCGTCTTCGCCGTTCTTGCGCTTTACGAAGTTCTCGAGGCGCGAGATGACATCGATGTTGAGGATGTCGGTGATGAACGGACGGATCTTCATGGGAATGTCGTCGTCCTCGGAGATCTTCCCATCGAGCGCGACGACCCCGAACGATGAGAGCTTCTTCAACGTCGCACGAAGATCAGCATTGCCGACCTGCCATCCAGACGACGAGGTGAAGGCGGCGATCTCATCGAAGAACGCATTGAACGATGTCTCGACATTGCCGTTCTGGTCGGTGTCGCCCTGATCGAGCCCCTTGTCGAAGGCATTCTTCAACCCGAGGAGGATGAATGTCTCGAGTTCGGTCATCGATCGGCTGTCGGGGATGTCCTCGCCGGGCACGATGCCGTAGTAGCCAAGCCGCTCGTCCTCGATGAAGCGGTACCCCATGCACTGGAACGTCTCGCGGATGAACCTGCGCGTGAACGGATTGGCGAGCGCGTTGCGGACCTGTGCGTTTGGCTGCGAACCCGAGTGCCAGAACTGATGGCGGTTCAGATGCGCGATCGCCTTCCGGATGCCGATCCGCCTCTCCTCGTCGGAGTAGGTCTCCTCGAACACATCAAGCAGCATTCCGCATCTCCGTAGCCTTCATGATTTCGAACCGGGGGAACCGGGCGTAGCGTGTCTCGACGAGATCCCACTCGTCCCGGCAGACCAGACGGTAGCGCTGCTCGATCATCGGAGGCATCTCGTCGGCGATGATCATCTTCACGAGAGCAGAGGCCATGATGAAGTCATCGATGTCGCGGATCGCCCCGTCATCGCATTCGCAGCGCTCACGGCCTGAGAGCGCCCGGTCAAGGAAATCGACGAGCCTGTCGTCGGCGGGCGCAATCCTCGCCAGGTATTCGTCGTTGAGGCTGTTGCGGAACAGGGAGAGCGGGTCATCGACCTGCTGCGTGACGGTGCCCGAAACTGGCTTTCGGCGTACGTTCGGGGCGCGCAGTCCTGCCTGGCTCAAATGGTTCGCGCGGTCGATGATTGTCATCGGCACGCCGGCTTGATCGCGCGACGATTCTTTCGTCGCCAGCCGCTGGCCGAGATCGCTCATGAGCTGTTCCAGCCGCTGGGGATCGCCGCGACGATGCGATGTGCGCATCATGCCCTGAATCTCGAGCTGGCGATCCACCTTCGTCTTGATGCTGAAAATCGACTTGGCGACCTCCTGAATGTCGCTAAGGGCGGATGTGATCCTGGCAAACCCCTGATGCGCCCGCTCGATTCCCTCCTCCACGGCTGCGAGCCGCTCTTCCGCGGATTCGGAATGAAGCCTTTGCGGGAAGAGATCGGACGCTAGGTCGTAGCCGATCTGGCGCATCTTGTCCTTCTGGGTCTTGAAGCTGTCGAGAACCGCCAGTGTCTGGTGCTGGAAGCGATAGGGATGCCTGTCCGACATCAGGTGGGTAATGTCGTGAGGGAAGATCTCGGTTACGTATTTATCGAAGAGATACCTGAACCGATCCGTTGCGCCACGGATCTTGAACATGGTGCTACGGATCGTCAGGAGCTTTGTGCGGGTGCCGCGCATCGAGGAACAGACCTCGTGGAGGTGCATCGCGCATTGGTCGATCGATGACGCATAACCTTCCTGCCCGCTGGCGAGCTTGTCGAGGATGTCACGCAGCGTGCGCATGACGCCTTCCAGGCGAAGGACGGAGCCATCGTTGATCTTCAGGAACGAATGCATGAGTGGGAGCGCGACGGGCGAGAACTCCATGAGAACACGGTAGCCGGACTTGTTCACCTCGAACCAGCCGCAGTCCTCGAGGTGGTTCACCGCCCGGCGCGCGTAGGCATTCAGGCTCGCCTTGCTGTCCCCCGCATCGGCAGCCTCGAGGCTTTCGTCCGGGGAGCGGAGTTCAGGCTTTGCCTGCAGGAGATCGACGAGGGAGCTGACGATATCCTCGCGGGTGGGAGCCTCGGCGTATGAGGAATAGTACTTCGCATAGATGAGCAGCAGCGCCTGCTCGTACATGCCTCGGCTCGGCCCGCCGAGCGGCACAAAGATTCGATCAGGAAGATGGGTAAAAAGTGTCACTGCGAACTCGCGAATTCTTGGTCGAACAATGCTTCGGCAAGAACTCGTGGGTGTCAACGCATTTGTGCGAATGAATTCGCGAGATTCCGATTGTCAACATTTGTGTCATACGGTAGAAGATGATGTAAGCTTACGAGAAAGCAGGAGCCATCATGGGTCGGGAAGTCAAACGCGTCGCACTGGATTTCGAATGGCCGGAAAGCAAGGTCTGGGAGGGGTTCCTCAATCCGCATGTTCGCGACTGCGAACGCTGCACGGCTTGCGACGGCATGGGCATGTCCCCCTGGGCGATCCGGATCCATGAACAGTGGCATGGTGGCAGCGTGCCGTTCCACCCGACGCATGTCGGGCTCCCGCCCCTGACGGCGGACAGTCCGATCCTGATCGAGCAGGCTACCGAAAAGACCATCCGCAATGCCTGGTACTACGGCACCGGACCTGCCGCGATCCGGCGCGAGGCAGCGCGTCTTGCGGAACTCTTCAACAGCTACAAGAGCAATCACCTGACGCAGGCGGAGATCGACATCCTGAGCGATGCGGGTGCCTTCAATGACTTCAAGAAGGTGTGCCACCCTGACGGCTCCTGGCATGACCGCAACGGCCCGATCACGCCGGAAATCTATACGGCGACGGCCATCAGCAGTCATGCATCCGTGCGATACACCCCTCTTCTCGAAGCGCTCGAGGAGACGAACGGCAGCTACCTCTGCAAGGAATGCGACGGCGAAGGATACGTCTGGATCTCAGAAGAGGCCAAGCGGCGTGCCGACGAGTGGACGCAGACGGAACCGCCAGAGGGCGAAGGGTGGCAGCTCTGGGAGACCGTGTCCGAAGGGAGCCCGGTGTCGCCAGTTTTCGCCACTCCCGAGGAGCTTGCCGCATGGCTGGCCGGGCCGGAGAGTTCGCAGCGCGACAGCGTGACCTCTGACCTGACGGAGGCGCAGTGGCTCAAGTTCCTGACAGGTCCCGGATGGGCGCCAAGCTCGATCATCCGAAACGGTGTCATGATGTCGGGCGTGGCGGGGGTTATCGAGGCCTAGTCACCCGCGACCACAGGCGCATCTCAGTGGTCGCGAGAACATCCTGCCTGACGGCAGACTTCGTCGTCAGGCGTTCGGGGCGATCACGAGTTTCCGCGCATGTGCGCATTCGGTGTTCGGTCGGGCTCCGGTCGATGTCGCCAGATGTGGGACAAAGCTGCAAACCCGGAAATATCAACAAGCGACTGCGTGCCGGCGTGCAAAAGCGGCCCGCCCCTCAATCGCGGCAACGTGTAGGTCTGAGTAAACACCCTCTCCGGGGAGAGTACACCAGCCTTCCGCTACAACGTCATATCTCGATTCATAGTGATATTGCTCCGCGTGGCTGTAAAAACCATCGTCCCGCTGAACGATAACAACTCCATGATGTCAAGCTCCAGCACGATCCGCATGGGCATGTGGTTCCCTAACAGCATAAGAACTTCGACAAGAGACTGAGAACGGTCGCGATGAATTGCAAGGGCGATCAAGGATGTTGGTTCTCAGCGGTCAAATGTGCGATCTAGCATCGCTTACGTAGCGTCCGTCTCAGGCGAGGTTCTTATGGAAAAATCGGAAATAGGCCTTCATCTGCGCGACGGACGCGCTGTTGCCACTGAACTTTAGGCCGATGCGGCCGTCGCGACACCACCGAACCACTCCTTCGATGACGCCGATTTCCTTTGCCCTTACGACGATGTTCGAGCCAAGCGACGGGATCAGAATTTGCTCGGTGACGACCTGCATTCCGGAAGTAGAAAGATCATGAATCCTGCCGGGCACACTCCGCCCCTGGAATTCAATGCTTACACGCACGTTCGCACGCTCCCGTTTTTCACGGCGTCCGTCGGATTTTATGGCAGAGTTCGCCGATTCCTTAAAAGCTGCTGACATTGCGCTGAGGCTCCAAAACTGAGTCCTGATAGCTGAGCTTTAGCCATCCATTTCTTAATGAAAGGTTAATTGGCGATAGTAGGAATCGAACGATCGGATCCTTTTTTCATCGGGGCAGTGGAAATCCCGGGGCGGCACCTTCCTCATTAGATGTAGGTTGGATTCGATCTGTGCTTGTCTCGAGCGTGGATTCCCCGTCGCGCGGCCACGCATCAGGAATCATCTTGAAGCCGATGCTTTCGCCCCTTCCGCGTCAGTTGACGGACGGCCACCGGGCGGAAATTTTTGGCGTACCTCATCAGCCGGGCGGTTCTTTCCCGGTCAGCGGCAAGATTCGGTAGCTGGGTCGGCTCCTTCGATGTCATTTTCCTGATGACGCGGAGCAAAAGGTTCCGCGTGGTGGGTTCCGTCGGAAGCGTGAGCAGGCTCAAATTCGCAATGTCAGCAGTCGCCTCGCGCTCCGCCGAAAATCCGTCTACAGGCATGCGAGCCGAAGAAGGGTGACTTGGCAGCTCGCCGACTGCAACAAACCTGGGCACAGGCGTGGTCAAATTTTGTGCATTGCAACAGATCAGCCGATGAATGATGGTATAGCCAAGCCATTGAAACATGGCGGCAACGAGCGGAAGGGATCGCCTCCCTTCCGCTTTCACTTGGTGTGTGTTTGTGGAATTCTCGGGCCGCCTCTAGGTTCGGGGGAAGTCGGAGCCCTGATGATGTATCTCAACGAAACGGACAAGGTGAACAATCTCACCAAGCTCGCCCGCCACCGGATTGTGGCAAGAGCGGTCGCCTTGTATCCGGAGCTGGTCGACCGCGCCTACGAGGCGATGGATGACTACGAGCGGAAGTGGGGCTACATCGGCGCACACGATGAATGGCGCGCCATCCTTCGGAAAGATCCTACCGAGATCCGCCGCGCACTGACGGCCCGCACGGAGGAGATGGACAGGCTCCGGATCGACTCCCCCTTCTATCTCCTGTCCCATCACGGACTAGACTTCACCGACGAGGAACAGCGCCGCCGCATATGGAGGCTTGCGAAGAAGGTGGCTACCATCTCTACGAGAGACGAGGGATGGACAAGATGCAGCCAGCACGAAGAATACCAATCCGAACCCCCAAGGATCTAGGCCCGCTCGCCGACAAGCTTTCGTCCATGTTCGAGACGGATGTCCTGGTCGTCGTTGGCAGCCAGGCGCTTCTTGTCGGATGGCCGAATTCCCCGGAAGACATCCGGCGCTCGAACGAGATCGACGCCTATCCGGCCAATTGGGAGATGTGGGAGGCCGCAAAGAACCGGTCTGCGAACCCGGGCGATCCATCCGCGGAGGCTTCCGAGGAGATCGCAGCCCTGTGCGGTGACGGATCCACCTTCCAGGACCAGTGGGGCTTCTACATCGACGGCGTGAACGGCGAGACTTCGCCCCTGCCGACTGGCTGGCAGGAACGCGCCGTTTTCAAGGAGGTGAACAACCTCAAAGGTGGCATCGTCACTGTGGTTGCGCCCTGCCCCGAAGACATCATCGTGTCCAAGGCACTTCGCCTGGCCGACAAGGACAAGGCTTTCATCGAGCTCTATCACAAGTTCCGTCCGCTCGACCCGGAAGTCATGGCCGAACGCATCGCCGCGGTGCCGGGAATCCATCCTGACATCATCGAGCGCGCGACCGCCTACTTCAGCACCCTGCCCGCCAGCGACGCGAAGAAGCAGCAGGATCCCTGGAAGAGCGTGCAACGTTTCATCCCCGACTACCCCCGAGAAACGCACTGCGCCTTCTACCACCCCGCCGACAACACCGTCATCATTCGAAAGTGGGATCCGGAACTGAAGCTCTACAACAAGGTCGACAATCCGCTCGGACCGGCCGTGGCCGGCAAGGCAATCCAGAGACACTTCATCGATGGGCGTCCGCTCGACCAGGACTCGTGGAGCCAGCACCCGGATGTGCAGAAGGCGCTGGCGGGCGGGGCCGTTGGAGAGCCGCCGCCGTGGAGGATGGCCTCCTAGGCCGTCTGAGATCGTTCCAAGCGCTTCGGTGACGTGCACGCAGTGGCTGTGAACGTCTTCGAGATCAGGAGCGGCACAAGGCAGGTGGAGGCAACCGCGAGCGATGCGTCAATGATGCCGCGGCTCGGCAGCGCCTTCAGGGGGTCTGCTGCCTCAACGCGAGAGCCTCCTCGTACTTCTTCGTCCCCTCGGCCGAAGCCTCGGCCTGCTTGCGGGTGAGCGCGACCGGATCGAACGTCTGATCGAAGACAGGCATCCATTCATTCCACGCAAAGCGGTCGCAATAGGGTGAGAAATCGTCCGGACGCTCCTCGATGAAGCGGAACTCGATGTGATCCGGACGTGCATCGTAGCAGTCGTACACGACTTGTCGTACCGCATCTTCGTCCTTGGCGAAAATGGCGGAACAGATGCACTTGTGGCCGTCTCCCACACCGGAAACCCACCATGGCCAGTGGAGTTCAAAGTCGGAGAAATCGTAGCTGCTTTGCCAGCTAAGCCAGTAGATGCGCATGAATTGCCTCTCGTGTGGATTTCGATTAGTTCCGCGGTCACATCTCAGCGCCAGCGGCCAGAACGTCGTTCCCGGAGGGCCTCGTATTCCCGGATCGCCCTTTGGAGCGTTTTCACGCTCCCGTGGAAGCCATGCCCGCCCATGTCTCTCGTATGGCCTGGGCGAGCATCGCGAGCCTCCTCCGCAGAAAAGAAGCTGGAGGCATGGCGGGGATCATCCACGGCAAGGTTCATGCCGTCCTGCTTCAGAACGTACCCGCCAAGACGATCAGAATGAATGACGAACATCGGAACAATCCATCGGTTTAGGAGCAACAATCCAGTCTCCGCTTTCTATCCGGTTCGCGTCAAGGATTCAACCTTTTCCTGCCGGGGAAGAGAGGATTCAATCGCAGCCGATCAAGTCAAAAGCCGACCGACACGTCTCTTGTCATCGCGCGCGTCGGAGGCCCCACTCACGCTCGAATTCCTCCTCGAAGTCGAGCTCAGCCTTTGGCGCGGACCGGAATTTCAATGGGGGTTTGGTTGCGACGGGAGCGATGAGGGCGAGTTGCGTGGCGAACCGCTTTCCCTTGGCCTCTCCGACTTCGTAGCTGACGCGGGCGTCGGCCGTAATGGATGCCGCGATTTCGGCGGGCACTCTCGACTTGTGGACGAAGAGTTCAGCCGACTTGTCATCGGGAGTGATGAAGCCGAAGCCCTTCTCAGCATCAAAGAATTTAACTCTGCCTGTCGCCATATGTCAGCCAAATCTCCTGGACTGCAAGGGGTTGTGATGACGAGTCTATCGCACGCCTATGAGTTCACCGCAACGGCCATCGAGAATCTAGGCTCCGCCAGACCTGTGCCGCAAGTCCACGAGATCCCGCCAAAGGATCGGTGACTATAGGATCCGACCTCGATTCCGTTGATCTCGAGGTCGATGCCTTCGCTGGTGGGAACAGCGATGACAGGTAGGGACGTTCTGCTACTCATGAAGGCCCTCGCCGCGTGGCAGAGATCTTGAATGTCGCCGTAGCAGTCATCCGCATGCATCGTCGAATAGAGTTCCACCTTCATGAAGTAGAGCGCGTGCAGGTCGTCGCGGCCAGCGCCTTCGTCCCTGAAGCACGGCGTGAGCGCCACGTAGCGCCCGGACGGCAGGCGGCCGTCGAGCTGCATCTCGATGAAAGCCTGCTCCGCCGACCCGACGAGGATCCCGTAGTCCTTGAGCCCAAACATCCTCGCCGGGTCGCTGCAGGTGACGTCATGAACTTCGCGCCTGACGTGCCAGTTAACCGGAACCTCGGCGAAGCCGCGGCTCTTGTAGTAGTCCAGCGCGTCAGTCAGTAGCTTCCAATCAATCGCCGTCATCGTTCCTCCAGGAAACAAACCCGTTCAAGGGCGCGATGTGTTCAGTTCCTGTGTCCGTTGGCGAATGCACGCTCTGTGATCGCCGAAAACGTCGCCAGGTCGTCCATCGTCGTCCCAGGCAGGTTCTCGGCGAGATAGCGTCGGATGGAGCCATAGAGGTCGGAGAGTTCGACCGCGGCCATCACCTTCGCGCCCTGCTTTTCCGCGTCGATCAACTCGAGCACCTCCTCGAGGATCTTGCTCGACTGGCCAAGTACTCCCTTCGGGATCTCGGTGAGATGGTAGCCCGGCTTCTCGATCCGGTTTTCCAGGAGATCCGCAATGCACTCCCAGAGCTTCGGTTCCGCGATCTGGCGCTCGAACGGACAGACGGCGGGCGTTCCGAGGGGGCGGATGACAGTGGCCAGTTCCGTGAGCACGTCCCCGCGCTCGAGGAAGGTCACGCAGCGTTCGGCGCGAATGCGGTGGTACCCAGTCGGCGGGAAGGTGTATTTCGAGCCAGCCACCATCGTGTAGGAGCCGCCCTGCTCGACGCGGCCGTAGCCGAGATGCTTCTCCTCTCCCGCGCTGCCGGGCTTGCAGTTCACCGAGACCATTTCGTGGTCGCCGTGGTCGTCCTTCCTGAAGAACCATTCCTCGTGGGTCGTCTCGCCCGCGACGACATGGCTCGTGAAGAAGTAGCGGTGGTCGTGAAGCTCCTCCTCGGGCGTGTCAGCGCTGAGTTCGGGATGCCAGAAGTGCATGCGCTGGCGGTCGTTGAGTTTGATCTGGATGAAGCCCAGACCGAACCATTTAGGAACGGCATCGGCGGCGCGCAGGCCGTCCACCGTGAGAAATGCGTCGAACCTGCCATTGAAGATGGGCATGAGAGGACTCCTGAAGTAGGGCTGCGGGATTCAATCCTTACCGCGCGTTTTTCAGCCGTCAATCTGGTTTCGAGTCCTTTCTGAAGCCGGACCGAATCTTTCTCCCTTGCGTTGACATCTCGCCCCGATTGCATGGAGACTGAGGGTATCAAGATACTAGCAGGAAGGACTTCGAATGAACAACGACATGCCCGCCGGGCACTTCGCACAGCAGGAAAACGAAGTTGCGCCGCGCGCCGATCAGAAGGATCCGGCGGCCCCCGAGACCTTCTTCGGCACCGGCAATTATTCCTTCATGCTCCTCTACATCGCCTTCTTCATGATCCCTGCATGCTGGATGCTGCAGCTCACCACCAACAAGGAGCTTCCCCCGGATATAGCCATGGGCGGCGCCATTTTCGGCGCAACCTTAATTCTCTACGGCCTCTACAAGATCATCCGATACGGGCATCAGAACAACATGGTCGACACAGAGGCTCCGGGCTTCGGTGTCTTCGTCGCCTTCACGAAGTTCATCGACAAGCTGCGCTGACCGGGTCTCGCCATCGGGTTTGTCACTTTCCCGGCATGGAGCGAACCTAGCGACGCAGAACTCCAGAAGGGAACCGGAAATGACCGAACAGAAACGCGCTCCAAGAATTTTTCTCGAAATCTCCGGCGGGGTTCTCCAGAACATCGTCGTCGATGGAGAGGCGGAAATCGTGATCATCGACTACGACAACACATACGAAGATTCCGACTTCACCGCCGATAGCGTCGAGGAAATGCTGGAGGCGACCATACACACGGGCACGGCGGAGGAGTTTGAGGAGCAGATAGCGACAGCGAGAGCCGCTCTCGAGGAAATCGCCAGCAAGAACGCCGAGAACTTCAGATCCTGACCCGATCATCGACCCGCGGGTGATCGTTTCGGCGCTTCATTCGCACGCATGCCAACGCCAAGTTCTGGTTGAACGAGGGGACGATCATGAAACCACATGTCGCTTTGATTCCAGGACTCGGGTCACCAGGCTGGTCGATGTCACTGCTTGCATGTCGCCTCCGCTGTGCTGGGTTCGAGACGATCACCTTGCCTTACCGGGCATGCCGCTCGTCCATGGAAGACATTTGCCGGGAGGTCTCTGAGGAAATAGAGCAGACCGGCATCCGGAAAGTTTCCCTTGTCGGCCACTCGATGGGAGGTCTGCTGGCGCGCACGCTTGCGGCCCGACGTATCCCCGGGCTCGAAGTGCGCAAGGTTGTCATGATCGGGACACCGCTGCTCGGAAGCCGCCTGGCGGGGCATCTCTCCCGCCTGCCAGTGCAGGCGCTTCCATACGGGAACCTCTGGCCAGCACTCTCCCCGGAGGCATGTGCGGCCAACGGGGAAAGCGTTGAAGGCGTTGAGATGGGCATGATCGCCGGGTCCGTGCCCGGAGGTCGCTGGATCTTTGGGGAGGACACCGACGGCATCGTCCCGGTTTCGGCCACCAGGGGGTCCGGACTTACAGGTCACGCAACCGTCGCGGCATCCCATGCGTCGCTGCTTCTCTCCCAAAAGGTCGCGGGGATGACCGCCACTTTCCTCGCGGGCGGCAAGTTGGGGTTCTGAATCGTCTTTGCGAGCCTTGGGGCACTATGCGCGAAGCTCATGCACAAGATCCCATCGGAAGCCCGTCGTCTCGTGGCCGTATCCCCGCGGATTATTGGCGATGAGAGTTCTTCCGACACGGTACGCCACTGCCATGTGGGTATGCCCGTGAAGCCACATAGCCGGCTGCGTGGCCTCGATGAGAGCAGACCGATCGGAAAGGTAGCGCGACTGCTGCGGATCACCGAGGTATTCCGGCTGCTGCGAGCCGAGGTGGGGCGGGAAGTGGGTCAGCACCACCGTCTCTCCAGGGAACGGGTGCGCAAGGACACCCTCGAGATAGGTGACGGTATCGATGTGTCGCTGGCGGGAATCGCGCGGAGACATGAACCTGCCGGAGGCCCGGTCCGAGTAAATCCGCTGGAAGTCCGGCTTCTCCTTGAAGGCTTCGATCCTGTTTTCGATTTCGGCGGCGCGCTCGATCGGATCCGTCGGTGCCGAGAGTTCGAGATCCGACCAAAGTAATCCGCCCGCGAAACGCACACCTTCAAGGACAACCGAGTCCATATCGAGGTATACGACCCCTCTGTCGGCGGCGAAGCGCCGGAGATCGGCGGTGCACCCATTGATGCACCGCATGTAGAGATCGTGGTTCCCCGGAACGTAGATCACCGGCATCCGCGGGAGGACGTTGGCGGCACACCACTCGATGTTGGCCTCCACATGGTCGGATATGTCGCCAAGCACGACCGCAACGTCAGCATCCGGAATTTCACCGAGCAGCTTTCCGCCCCGGACCTCTTCCTCGGTGAAATGCAGGTCGCTGACATGCCAGATACGCATAAAGTCTTCTTCCTTCCCTGAACCTTTACGATTTGAATCCTTCTTCATGCCTGGGAGAAGCACCAAGCCACCCTTTCCCAAGGACACGAGGCAAGAACTGAGTCCTTTTATTAACCTCCCGTTAGGAAATGGGAATTAAGTGTCCGGTGATGTGAAGAAGTCCCGTAACGGGGCGGTCAGGAGTGCGTACCGTGCATCAGGACTACGGCAGGGGATTCAACGGGATCCGGGCGAAGATCGCCCTCATGGTGACGGTGGTGACCCTCGTGTCGGCTGCCGGAGGATTCTTCCTGTCCGAGCTAGCCCGCTACAACGAAGACGGCATCTCCGCTATCGGCGGTGTCATGGTCACGGTGTTTCTCATGTCTGTCGCCTGTGCAATATCCTTCCGCACGACGGCTGCTATCAGCCGACCCATCCTCGCAATCCTGAACAGTGCGGCTGAGATCTCGAAAGGCAGCCTAGATGTCAAAGTGGAGACCCGCGGGCGCACCGAGGCGGATGCGTTGGGGATGGCCTTCAATTCCATGACCGCGAGCCTGAAAGGCAACATTGCGCGGCTTCACACCCTCGCCTACCAGGATTCCGTGACTGGTCTTGCCAACAGGACTGTTCTCGATGAGGTTCTAGTCGAGGCCGCCCATTTCCACGGCGGTGCTGTCATCTCGATTGATCTGGACCGCTTCAATGAGGTCAACCAGGCATTCGGGCATCAAATCGGCGATGCACTGCTCCGCCAGGCGGCTGAGCGCCTCATCGTCGCCACCCTGGGATCGGGCGACGATGCTTCCGGTAATCCTACGAGCTTGGCTTTCCAGTCCTTCGGACAGGATCGGATGATCTTCCGGTCGGCCGCCGACGAGTTCGTGGCGGTCATTCTCCGTCCATCCACTGATGTCGAACTGACCTCCATCGCGCGCGCCATGGTCTCGGCCATGGCCAAGCCATTCCTACTGGGCGGCAGCGAGATCCGGATTGGCGGATCAGTCGGCGTGGCACGCATTGGCCGCGACGCAGCCCTTCCGGAAGAACTGGCGCGCTTTGCCGACCTGGCAATGGAGCAGGCGAAGAAGCATGGCGGCGGCCGCTGCGTGTTCTTCAACGATGACCTGCGGGCGACGGCTGCTCGGCGCGCCCAGCTCGAACGAGACTTCAAGTTCGCGATCCCCAATGACGAGCTTGTCGTCCATTTTCAGCCGAAGGTTTCGGTCGAGGATGGGGCTCTCATGGGCGTCGAGGCGCTGGTGCGCTGGCAGCACCCATCCAAAGGCCTGCTTTATCCGGCGGACTTCCTCCCGATCGCCGAGGCCAAGGGCATGATGAGCCAGCTCGGACGCAAGGTCTTCGAGCTCGCCGCCAAGCAGGTCCGCGAATGGCAGAAGTATGGGCTGTGGACCCGCGTCGCCATCAACGTCAATCCCACCCAGTTCATGAACGCCAACTTCGCCGATGAGTTCATCGCAATGGCGAAAACGCTGGGCGTTCTCCCGCAGCAGTTCGTTCTGGAGATCACCGAAACCGTCGCCATGTCCAACACCGATGCGGCAAACGAGCAGCTCACAAATCTCAAGGCGGCCGGCTTCCGGATCGCGATCGACGACTTCGGAGTCGGATACTCGAACCTCGCACAGCTCTATCGGCTGCAGTTCGACTTCATCAAGGTGGACCGATCTCTCATCGAGCATATCGACACCGACATCAACGCGCAGCGCATCATCGCCTTCACCATCGGAATGGCGCACGAGATGGGAAAGCATGTTGTCGCGGAAGGCATCGAGACCGAGGGGCAGCGCCGCGAACTGTCGAGGCTTGGATGCGACTACGGGCAGGGATATCTGTTCGGAAGGCCAATGCCGAGCGAGGAGATCCTCAAGCGTTATGGCAAGCTGCGCCTCACGGCCGCCGCTGCGTGATCCTGCAGCGGCGGCCTCACGCTTCCTGCTATTATCCCCCTAGGTAGATGCGGAATTCTTTTCCTTCGGCGATATGGTAGTGAAATGATGCCTTCTCGTCGTGTTGGTATTGCTCGCTCCGGAAGGTCATCGCGCGATCGCGAAAGTGCGACGGTGCCGAGGGGCATTGGTCGGCGACTGCCAGAGCTACACCAGACTGCGTGGCGTCCTGAGCGAAGTCGCGACCCGCATTCACCAGGAAATCCACATCGTTCAGAAGGAGCATGTCCGGCAACCCCTTCCCGACCCAGGATTTACTCTTGATGCCGTTCTGGATCGCGCGGTACGCAATCTCCGTTAGCAAGCGTTCCATTTCGGAAGGTTCCGGCGAGACGAAGACAACGACGATTTGAGGCTGCCTGTACGCACTGCCAATTCCGCTCCAGACTGAATCCTGGTCGAGAAATCGGCGATTGCGACTTGCGAAGGTGTCAAGGTGGCGGCTCAGCCCGTGCGCAACGCTGCTGATCCTTGTGCGATAAGACGAGTGGTCCTTGCCTTCAAACCACTCCGAGGGGATGCCGTCAGAATGGAAACGGTCGAGTTCTGACGAAACGGACTCGATCGTTAATTTTCCGCCGCCTTTCATCACACGCTCCGCGCATGTGACAACGACACGATGCCACTCCGCGTACTCACCGGCCGAACGCGGTCTAAAGTGGTCAGACAGCAGTAAGTCGGCGCAGATAGCTGGATCCTGAATATCCGCCAGCAAATTGCATCTGTTTCCGACACGGGAGGCGCGATCACTCAGATCGAGCACAAACAACTCCCTCAGTCGGCCATGCGAAATAGCAAGACTGAGAATGCGGTTGAGGATCTCTGACTTCATGCTCACTGATGCGACTGGCTCGATGAAGACGAGGGATCCGCCTCGTCTCACTGCATCTGCGGAGACCTTTTCGAGGAAGTCGTGACGAGCCCGATCCGACGTACTGAAGGAATGAAAATGTTCGAGCGCCGTAGCGGTTGTGATGAAGAACGGCTCCCATTCATCCTCCGCGGCAGAAGGCCTGCGACTTCCTATCTTGTATTGGCTGTCGGACTTGAGGGCGTGCATCGTGTTACTTAGCGATGCCTTCATCGTCGCCCAGTTGGGGTGCCTGTGCGCGATGGCCAGCGCCTCATAGGCGTGGTTGAGCTTGATTGGGACGTTGAGTTCCTCGAACCGCTTCTTGATTGCATGGGCGGCGAGTTTGGACTTCTCCGAGTCCATGACGACCGGGGTCGCGTGGGGCATTGACTATCTCCACTGACAGCATCTGGCGTTCTGGCTTCCCCGTTACCGTCGCCGCTGCCATGTGTCAGATGTCGGTTTCTGAAGATGGTTTTTGGAAACGAAGTTTCAGTCGTTCAACCGTGTCCTTGCGGATGGGGATGGAAGGCACGACCAGGCCCTATGAAAAGTCTGGTGTCGGCTCTGATGCCTGTCAACCACAACCAGCCTGGGGAAACGAGCGGTCCATAAAAATGATGTTGGCGCATCACTTTTCGCTTGCGTTCCGAAAATGATGTTGGCATATCATTTTGGAAAGAAGGATGACAGACCAATGAAGCAGCTCCAGCCATGGCCCGTATTCGTCAAGGACATGAAGATCGCGATGATCCTCGTCGCCGATGGCATGATGAACATGCTTGGTCGCAGTGATCGGGCGAGAAATGCCGCAGAGGCGTTCCTCGGCATCCGGATTCCTTCCACGATGTCCGGATTCCTCGTGAGCGAGGCCACCGACGAGTGGGGAGATCCGGATGGGTTCCTCTCCTCGATCGACATCAACTACACGCACTTCTACGGAACCGTGCTACGCGCCTACACGCTTCTGACCAATCTGGCGCCGATCCACGAAGTCCGATTTCAGGATGATCGCGACGAAGCCCTTGACTGGGTCGGATACTTCCTGACAACGGTCCCGACTGACAGCTATGGCACGGGCGACGACTTTTCCGGCATCGTGCAGGATCCCAATCGGCCCCTGCCGCTCCTCCACCGGGCTGGCTATGCCTACCTCAGCCTCGTTGAGTTCGTGCACCGGATCCTCGGGTCATCTGCCCACTGGGGTGAAAGCATCGACCGGATCGTGTTCAACGCCGACGACCTGGCTCTTCTCGCCGATGTCGACATCCGCAGCGTGCGCAACGCAATGGGGCCGACCGGGAGCAAGGCCATCCGTTCCTTCAAGGCGCTGGCGACAGATGGCGACGAGCGCGCCTATGCCGACCCGGTCGATGCGCTCGACTGGCTGAGCGGCCGCCGGGGTTTCAGGTGCGGAAGCCTCGATGCGGGCTGGGTGAACAGCGAGATCCCTAAGACGGGATCGATCGAGGCGCTTGGTGCGGCGGCTGGCATGATGTTCTGGCTTAACGGATCAACGACCGATGAGATGGCGGTTCGTCTCGGTTGGGACATCGCTCGGGCGAGGGCCTGGACGCGGGGCCAAGTTGATCTGTTCTCGGCCAAACGGGTCGCGACGGCGGCAGGACTCGATCCAGACATCTATTCCCGCCAGATCGCGATCCTGCTCACAAGGGAGAACTGACCATGAGACGCATTCATCCGACCACTGGAGAGATCTTCGTCCCCCATCGTTTCGGGGACGGCAACTTCAAGCTTGCGGATCCCCGCCTCGGGCGGATCCAGCATCACGACAAGAACGCCATCCGCGTGTCCACGGAGACGGAAGCGGCGGCCTATGTTCGCCAGGGATACTCGCTGCGCATGCGCGGATTGGACAGCGGGAAGGTAAACCTCATCACCGCACAGAACATCGCAATCTGAGACTGGCCGTCAGTCATCGGTCACCGGGCGCAGCCAGAGGTCGCGCGGCTTAACAAATAACGTTGGCAGCCGGGGTGCCTGTTCTCTTTCCAGGCATGACCCGGCCACCCGCGGCTCCTTCGAGCGCTTCCCGGATATCGTTGTTGCTCTATCCTGGCAGGTTCCGTCACGCGGACGCGGGTGCCCTCCTCTTTGCTTTGCGGCTTGCGCCGCGCCGATCAATCATCGGTGGAGAGCGAGGAGACCGAAGCAAATGACAGAAATCGAGAATCTCATCGACGGCGTCGAGGCAGTCGGCAGGTTTGACGAACAGAGACACGGGCGGCACTCGCCGTTTCACCTTACGGCGTGCGGCGGTTGCGGCTGTCCGGCGTTCCAGCAGCCATGTTCGCTGTGTGGTTATTATCCGATGGGTGCCGACAAGGGATATTACTCCCCGAAGGAAGCCACGAGGGAGATGTTCTGCACCATGGTCGACCGCAGCGGCCCTGGCGGCCGCGACGGTACGATAGCCACCTGGCATGCGGTTGCCAGGAAGCGGAGATACGAAGACAAGAACACCGTGGCCTTGGCCGCCTCCGAGATCGAACTTCCGACCGCGGCAGAGTACTGGGATGCCGTCGTGCTGCAGGATGCCCGGCTCCACCGGAAGACGCCGGAGAGATTCGCCTCGCGCGCATGGACCGCCATCGATGACATTGGACAGCTCGCCATGGGAGGATTCTGCGGAGTTCAACCGTCAATGCAGTCGACCCAGATCTTCGCGGCCATCCGTGGATGGGTCGAGGCCCTGCATTCGGAAGATCGGGAGGAAATCCGGTCATCCTTCAGCAAGCTCAGGCAAGTCGTAGGCATCATGCGCTACGAGTATTCCGGAAATGGGAATATGCGAAGCGCCATCCGCAACCTTGATGAGGCGATCGAGCTGTTCGAGTCGGATTACGATAACAAGCTGAGCGCTTGACCCCAGCATCTGCGTGAGGTTGGCCGCCTCACGGATCGGTGCAAGGATTCGTGAGGCGTGCACGCATCCCAATCTACGATATGGCTGAGGTGGCAGCCACTTGCGCGTCTTGTCAACCTATGAGCCAATAGCTCTTAGTTCATGGTTTGATGACATGATCAGTCTCGGAGCAACAGATGCCCATATCGAATCTTATCGGCCGCACCACGGGAGCAATCTCCTCGGCAGGCTCCGTTGCGGCAGGTTCCTTCCAAAAGGTCGTTGACGCAGGAACCTGCGCCAAGGATGCCGTGGTCGGGCTCGGAGCTTCAGCCGTCGATCTGGGCGTATCTGCGAAAGATGCGGTGGCTGACACGGCCGAAGCGGTCATCGCCTACGTCGGGGTCGCTGTGGGGATCGGTGTAACGACGGTGCAGGTTCTGTCTGTGGTCGGCATCGCGGTCGCCGCGGTAGTAGCACCTGTTCCGACATTCATTGGAATCACGCTTATCGAACTGATGGTCATTTCCAGCGCCGCCCGCATCGGAGGCGTCGGCGACGAACTTGAGGCCAGAAAGATCGCTCGCGCCAATGGCAGGATCATCGACAAGCTTGCGAAGTATGGCACGATCCCGGCGACCGCCCTCGTCGAAACGCCGTCCGCCAACCTGAGGCTCGACACGGCATCCGGAACTATCTCTGGCATCGTGAAGACGGGATTCGTCTCCACGAGGAGCGTGGAGGAGATGACGGACGAGGAGTTGAGGGCATTCGCCACCAGAACGGATGCCGAAACCGCCAGGCTGATTTCGGCCTACCTGAGTTTCAGAGCTGCGCAGGAGGCTTGACACTCGGTTTCGAGGGTACGGTCGGAGCCATTCCCCTCGAAACCGAGGTCTGCAGATCAGAGGATCTGGATGTTCACGGCTTTCGGCCCCTTGCCGCGCTTGTCCGGCTCAGTGTCAAAGCTGATCTTCTGGCCTTCGCTCACGATCCCGATTCCGGATGCCTGCAGCGCGGATACGTGCAGGAAAATGTCGCTTCCGCCGTTTTCGGGCGTGATGAAACCAAAACCCTTGTCCTGGTTGAAGAATTTGACAGTGCCTCTCGCCATGAGCTCCCCTCTTGAAATGCGATCGCGCAGAGATTGCAACGAAGGTGGCTGTTTTTCAAGAGGCTGCTGAGAGCAGATCCGGCCACAGCCTCTTGTATCCGGCCATCCTAAAACATGGCCGGATTGTCGGGACTGCAACGCGCCGCACTTTCAACATATTGTTTAATAACGATATTTCAGCGAACTGCTTTGCGCATCAGGCTCGTTTCCGGCCAAATCCGGCCAAATCCGGCCAGGCGCCGGAACTGTCACCAGCGGCTTGCCCGGGCGGTGGCACCAACCCGGTACCGCACCTGAAACCCTTCAAATTCATCCAGCCTACTGTCGGTCGGGAGTGATCCGTCCGCGGGCAGGATGACTTCGATTTGGGGCTATTCGGATTTTCGTGTGGAACCACACGTCGATCCTGGTATGGCTTTGGTTGCCGCTCAGGCGGCTTCCGCGACCATGTTTCCGAGACGACGCACGGGCCGATGCCCCACGTTACCGCCTCCGGGCGGCCTAGCCCGCCCGTGCGCCGCCAGGGCGCGGTTGAGGATGTTGATCGCCGCGTTGTGATCCCGGTGAAGGACAAGACCGCAGGTGCAGCGGTGCATCCGCTCGGAGAGCGGCTTTTGCACGCGCTCGTCGCAGGACGAGCAGTCCTGCGAGCTGAAGGCGGGGTTTTCCTTCACCGTCGTCCCACCGGCTCTTT